>Ga0316218_1000085_pt1 | contig 135661 bp, 117 predicted proteins | sample TBH18003metaG_FD_203634 | JGI IMG/M metagenome (GOLD analysis project Ga0316218, IMG submission 203634) | Freshwater microbial communities from Trout Bog Lake, Wisconsin, USA - TBH18003 | ecosystem: Environmental > Aquatic > Freshwater > Lake > Hypolimnion/Profundal zone | place: USA... | reverse complement strand
CGATTTCATCAAAAGGGTTCATACTCATTTTGACGTTGGCGATATCCACACCAGACTGATCGGATTTGACGCGGACTTTAACGTTGTAATCGACGACGCGTTTTACGGCTACTAAGATTTTCATCTTCTGTCTTTTTCCTGGAAATTTAGAAATCAATATCTTTAAGGGCTCGAGCAATAACCAATCTCTGAATCTCGCTGGTGCCTTCGTAAATTTGGGTAATACGAGCATCTCGGTAATAACGCTCAACTGGATAATCTTCGAGATAGCCATAGCCACCATAGATCTGAATAGCTTTTGAACAAACTGCTTCGGACATTTCAGAGGCAAACAATTTTGCTTGGGAGGCTTCTGATAAGCATGGCAAGCCCCGCTCCTTCATACTTGCTGCTTGCAAAATGAGCAAACGCGCAGCATTAATTTGGGTTTGCATATCTGCCAAAAAATTGGCCACGCTTTGGTGATCTATCAATGGCACACCAAACTGAATACGTTCTTTTGAATACTTCAGCGCAGATTCAAATGCAGCTCTAGCAATGCCCAAAGCTTGAGCGGCAATACCAATGCGACCACCCTCTAAATTGGATAAAGCAATGGCCAATCCTTTGCCTCGTGGACCGAGCATATTTTCTTCTGGAATAACGCAATTATCTAAAGTAATCGCACAAGTATCTGAGCCTCGAATACCCAATTTCTTTTCTACCCGATTCACTATAAAACCAGGGGTATTAGTTGGCACCAAAAATGCAGAGATACCTTTCTTACCCAAATCCGGATCAGTCACAGCAAATACGATCGCTAGCTTAGCCCTCTTGCCATTACTTACAAATTGCTTTGAACCATTGAGAGTCCAAAAACCTTCTTTAAGAACCGCTCTTGTTTTAAGATTATTAGCTTCTGAACCGGCTTGAGGCTCTGTCAGACAAAAACATCCGATCACTCTACCTGCAGCCAACTCCGTTAACCACTTTTCTTTTTGCGCATCAGTTCCATATTTTAAAATTGGCCCACAACCAACGGAATTATGAATACTCATAATCGCACCAACCGCTCCGTCGCCGGCTGAAATTTCTTCAACAGCCAAAGCATAGGAAACATAATCAACACTAGCGCCGCCCCACTCTTCAGGAACCACCATTCCCAGCAGGCCAAGCTCACCCATCTGGGCAATTACCGCATCATCAATCCAACCTTCGTGATCCCATCGTTCACCATGAGGGGCAAGCTCATTTTTGGCAAAATCTCTTGCCATATCTTGAACCATGACTTGTTCTTCGGAGAGTTCGAGAAACGCCATAAATATATCCTTAGCTATTTGTTAATACTTACTTAACATTGGAAACAATTCTTGTATTTTTTGTTCAGTCAATTCTGGCAAAGTAAAAGCCCATTTAGGCGAATTGTCTTTATCAATAATTAAAGCGCGAATCCCTTCTACAAAATCTCCAACTTCAATCCATCGAGCAGATAAAGCCAACTCCATTGAGAAACATTCAGAAATAGACAGATGCTTACCGCGATGAACTGTTTCTCTCGCCCCCACCATGGCTATGGGAGATCTCTTTTTCATGAGCTCTGCCGTTTCTGCAATCCAGGCGTCACCATTTAGTGCAGCCTGCTCTAGTGCGGCAATGATTTTTTCAACAGCATCTAAAGAAAAGATTGCATCCACAACATCACGCTTTACCTCTAAAGAAGCATTAAGAGGAGTATTGCGAGCACCCAAATTCAATAATATTTTTACAATCTGTTCAGACGCAGGCGTATTAGTATCTAGCTTTTCTAATTGCTCTAAAAATACAGGGACTTTATTTGTGGATAATATCCAATCCGCAAGGTTGGCATATAAAGCATCCTCCGAATCCAGAGCGACCCCAGTAAGCGCTAAATATTCCCCCAGACTTCCTGGGCATTTTGATAAGAAATGGCTAGCACCGACATCTGGAAAATAGCCGATTGCGACTTCTGGCATAGAAATCTTTGAGCGCTCTGTGGCTACTCTGAAGCTTGCGCCTTGAGAAATACCCATGCCACCACCCATCACATAACCATTCATCAGGGCAATATAAGGCTTAGGATAGGTGTATATGTATTCATTTAGAGCATACTCATCACGAAAAAAATGCGCATGCTCATCGCAGCCTGACGTAATGCTCTCATAAATGCTACGAATATCTCCACCCGCACAGAAAGCCTTTTCGCCCTCACCTTTAATTAATACCGCCAAAACCTCTTGGTCACTTTCCCAATCCTTGAGCGCTTTATGCATTAACTTAATCATTGAATAATTCAATGCATTTAAAGCCTTGGGTCGATTCAAAGTAATCAGACCCAGGCCATTTTTTTTCTCAAAAAATATTTCGTCGCTCATTAGATGGATTCCAGGGATTACTTATTTTTTTGTAAATAGGTTAATGACAGCTGAAAAATCCAGGCCGCCCCCGCCTTGCAAGCTAAATGTTTGGTAGATCTGTTGCGCCAGGCTACCCAATGGAACAGGTTGTTTTGCCAATTTTGCTGCCTCAGTTGCCAGACCTAAATCCTTCAACATGAGATCCGCACCAAAGCCTCCTGTGTATCCACGTGAAGCAGGCACATTCTCTAAGACGCCAGGGTAAGGATTGTAGGTATCTGAACTCCAGCAACGACCGCTTGAAGTATTGATGATCCCTGCCAATACTTTTGCATCCATACCCAATGAAACACCTAAAGCCATGGCTTCAGCAGTTCCAATCATCGATATACCTAAAAGCATATTATTGGCAACCTTTGCCACTTGTCCATTGCCAGTGCCACCGCAATAAACAATGTTTTTACCCATTGATTGCAGTAGTGATTTCATTTGATTAAACAGGGCTTCTTCACCACCAACCATAAAAGTTAAAGTACCGGCCTCAGCACCACCAGTCCCACCAGAGACAGGAGCATCTAACATCAACGCACCTTTTTCAGAGGCAGCTTTGGCAACTTCTCGAGCAGACATAGGGTCAATAGTTGAAGAATCCAGTAGCACAATACCCTTAACTTTTGCCGACAATAATCCATTTTCACCAAGATAAACAGACTTCACATGTTGGGCAGCAGGCAACATTGTCACAACAACTTCCACCCCAGAATCCAGGATAGCTGCTGGGGTTGTAGCTGCTTTTACTTTGCCATCACCTAGCTTTACCAAAGTATCCACATTTGATTGAACTACATCAAACACCGTTAACTCATGACCAGCCTTAAGCAGGTTACGCGCCATCGGAGCACCCATGTTACCTAAACCGATGAATCCTAATTTCATAATCGTCCCTTGATTCTTTATTGATCTTTAAATACAGGCGAGCGTTTCTCAGAGAATGCATTCATACCTTCTTTTTGATCTTCAGTTGAGAAGGTTGAGTGGAACAAGCGTCTTTCAAAATGAATACCCTCATTCAAAGACACTTCATATGCTCTATTGACCGCATCCTTTGCCATCATTGTGATAGGCAATGACATGGAGGCAATCTTTTCCGCAGTTTTCAATGCGTCAGAAATCAATTGATCCAGAGGAACTACTCTACTAACCAATCCAGCTCTCTCAGCTTCTACGGCATCCATCATGCGACCAGTCAAAACCATTTCCATTGCCTTAGATTTACCAACCAGGCGTGTTAGACGTTGCGTACCACCCGCACCAGGAATCGTGCCGATGGTAATTTCTGGCTGGCCGAACTTGGCATTATCTGCAGCAATAATGAAGTCACACATCATTGCCAACTCACATCCACCACCAAGCGCATAACCCGCAACAGCAGCAATAGTTGGCTTACGAAACTTAGCGATACTTTCCCAAGTTGCAGTAATAAAGTCAGACTTATAGACATCCATATAAGACCAATCTTTCATGACCTTAATATCTGCACCCGCTGCAAATGCTTTATCACTCCCAGTAAGCACAACAGCAGCAACTTTTCCATCATGCTCCAATACATTAAGCGCTTCTCCAAGTTCCCTGGTTAAATCAGGATTAAGCGCATTTAAAGCTTTAGGCCGATTGAGCGTAATCAGCGCTACTTTGCCGTGAGTGGTGACAACAATATTTTCGTAAGTCATATGGGCCTCTTAATTACTTCAAACTGATGGTGGTATTTACGCCAGCAGAGGCAGTGCTATCGTCAAACCAACGTGCGGTGACCGTTTTAGTTTGTGTATAGAACGCAATGACTTGCTTGCCGTAAGGACCAAGATCGCCTAGTTTAGATGCACGTGATCCAGTAAAGGAGAACATTGGGACTGGAACTGGAATTGGAACGTTAATCCCAACCTGACCAATATCAATTTCTTCTTGAAACTTGCGCGCAGAAGCACCTGATTGGGTGAAAATTGCTGTCCCATTGCCATTTGGGTTTTTATTGATCATGGCAATAGCCTCATCAATATCTTTGGCAAAACTAATGCACAGTACTGGGCCAAAAATCTCTTGCTCGTAAATCGCCATACCGGGTTTCACACCTGAAAAAATGGTTGGGCCTACGAAGTTGCCATTTTCATATCCGACAACCTTAACTTGTCTACCATCGAGCTCTAATTTTGCCTCTGTAGCACCCTTCTCAATCAAACCACTTACACGACTGTAAGCACCCTGCGAAACCAATGGTCCTACGTCAGTACCAGCCTCAATACCAGCATTCACTTTTAGTGTTTTAGATTTTTCAACCAAATCTGCAACCCAATTTTTGGCATCACCAACTAAAACTGCTACAGAAAGCGCCATACAGCGCTGACCAGCCGCCCCAAAAGCTGCGCCGAGTAAATTATTTAATGTCTGCTCTTTATTGGCATCAGGCATGATGATTGCGTGATTTTTTGCGCCCATCATGCATTGCACGCGCTTGCCGTTCAAAGTCGCGCGGTTATAGACATGTGTACCTACTCGTGTAGAGCCCACAAAGGAAACCGCTTTAATGTCTGGGTGATCACAGATACCATTCACAACAGATTCGCCACCATGAATAACGTTTAATACGCCTGCAGGCACACCCGCCTCCGCCGCCAACTCCACTAAGCGCATAGTAACCATCGGGTCTTGTTCAGAAGGCTTTAGAACAAAAGTATTGCCAGTCACAATCGCCATTGGGAACATCCACAAAGGGATCATCGCTGGAAAATTGAAAGGGGTGATTCCTGCGCAAACACCGATCGGCTGCAAGAGACTATAGGTATCTACACCACCTGCAACGTTATTGGCAAATTCACCTAATTGAAGATTGCCAATTGCAGCTGCGTGCTCTACAACCTCAAGACCACGAAATACATCACCCTCAGCGTCCGCTAAAGTCTTACCTTGTTCAGCAGTCAAAATAGCAGCAAGCTCTTTCATGTTTTCACGAATTAACTGCTGATACTTAAGAAAAATACGCGCTCTTGCACCAATCGAAGTCTTTTTCCATGTAGTAAATGCTTTGGCTGCACTTGCAACCGCCTCATTCACTTCATCAGCAGTTGCAAAAGGAACGCGCGCCAAAACTTCTTGCGTTGCTGGATTGACCACATCGCGCCATTCTTGCGTTTTGGACTGAACCAATTGACCGTTAATAAATAAGGGGACATTAGGTGGATTTGTGGTCATGAATATTTCCTTTGCGTTGATTAACAAAACATTGTTGAGATCGATTGAAGATAAGAATATATGCATAAAAATGTATTAACAACACTACATTGTGCAAGTTTAATCTGCAATAATGCACACTATAAAATCTCATAAACCTTAAAATATTGGTAATAAATTCAATGAATTGGGACCATTTACAGTATTTTTTAGCACTTGCAAAAGATGGAAGATTGGTTGTTGCTGCCCGATCTCTAGGGGTAAACCACACCACTGTTTCTAGGCGGATTCAGGCTCTAGAGCGAGAAATGGGCGTTCAGCTATTCACCCGCAATAATGTCGGCTTTGAATTAACGGATGCCGGCTTACAACTACAAGAAATTGCCCATAAAGTAGAACGTCAAATTCATGGGATTAACAAAAACGTACATTCAGAAAATACTGAAATTACGGGTACCGTCCGAATAGGCGCCACTGAAGGATTTGGCTCTTATATTGTTGGGCCCATCCTCTATCGTCTTGGGAAAAAATTTCCCCGCTTATCGATTGACCTGTTATCTCTACCTCGTATCGTGAATCTTTCACGTCGAGAAGCTGATATTGCTATCACCCTTCAAAGACCTACACGCGGGCCATACCTTGTCACGAAGCTGAGAGACTATGAGTTAAAGCTGTATGCATCCAACGAATATTTAAACTCCAACCCCAAAATTAATACTCGCAGTGATTTGGATAAACAGACCTTTATTAGTTATGTTGATGATTTGCTATTTAGCAAAGAGTTAAGCTACCTCGATGAAATCTGCAAACCAAAGCAAATATCATTTCGCAGCACTAGTATTCAATCCCAACTTCAAGCGGCGCGCTCTGGTCTTGGGGTCGCTATTTTACCTAGCTTCATGGCAAATGAGGTTAACGATCTCCAGGAAATATTATCGAAAGAGATCAGTATTATTCGTAGCTTTTGGATGATCATGCCCAATGAATATAAAAAAATTGAGCGTATGAATGTAGTTTGGGACACACTTAAAAAAGAAGCATCGATGCCAATAAAAAACCCGACCACCTAGTGGTCGGGTTTTATGAAATTCCAGACTAAAGCTACTTAGCCTTAATGCGCTTTTTTATGTAAACAATCAGTCACGAGCATAGATGTCTACATCCTTAGTCTCACGAATAAACAGCGTTCCAATAACTAGAGTCATTGCAGCAATGATGATTGGATACCAAAGACCATAGTAAATATTACCGTTTTGCGCAACTAAAGCAAAAGAGATGGTTGGTAATAAACCTCCAAACCAACCATTACCAATATGGTACGGAAGAGACATTGAGGTATAACGAATGCGGGTTGGAAACATCTCAACAAGCATCGCGGCAATTGGGCCATAAACCATCGTCGTCAAAATAACCAAGATGCTGAGCAATACGAGCAACATTGGAATATTCATTTGACTAGGATCCGCTTTAACTGGATAGCCCGCATTGTTTAAAGCTTCACGAATGGCTTTTTTGAACTCCGCATCTTTTGCTTTTACAGCAGCCGGGTCCAAACCATTTAATGAATAACCTTGGATCTCTACATCACCAATCTTCACCATCGCTACTGAACCAGGTGCGCCAGGAATGGTGCTATAGCTAGCAGAGTTAGAAGCCATCACTTGCTTTGCAATATCGCAAGAGCTAGTGAATTTGGCTGTGCCAGTAGGATTGAACTGGAAGCTGCATTCGTTAACATCAGCAGTAATAGTTGCAGGTGCATTGGCCATCGCTTTTTCAAGAGCTGGGTTAGCGAAGTGGGTTAAGGCGTTGAAAAGTGATACAGGAGTATTGGGAATGTATAAAACAATCGCAATGAGAAGTCCCGACATGATTACAACTTTCCGCCCTATTTTATCTGACAGACTTCCAAAAATGATAAAGAATGGTGTGCCAACCACTAATGAAGCGGCCACTAACAAGTTCACAGTTTTAGGATCGACCTTTAATACTTGACCCATAAAGAACAAAGCATAAAACTGTCCGGTGTACCAAACCACCGCTTGACCTGCTACCAAACCAAAAAGGGCTAAGATCACAATCTTGAGGTTCTTCCATTGACCAAAAGATTCTGTCAAAGGTGCTTTAGACAACTTACCCTCTTCTTTCATTTTTTTGAAAGCAGGAGATTCATTCATCGATAAGCGGATGTAAACAGAAACCCCCAAGAGTAGGATAGAAACAATGAAGGGAATGCGCCAACCCCATACCTCAAAATTTGCACCCGTAAATTCACGGGTAAACAAAATGACGAGCAAAGAGAGAAATAAACCCAGAGTAGCCGTTGTCTGAATCCAAGCAGTGTAAGCACCGCGTCTTCCATGAGGTGCGTGCTCAGCCACATAAGTTGCGGCACCACCGTACTCACCACCTAAAGCTAAACCTTGGAACATCCGTAAGGCGATCAAGATCACAGGAGCAGCAACACCAATGGCGTCGTAATTAGGCAAAATACCCACAATAAATGTCGCGCCACCCATAATCAGAATGGTGACTAAGAAGGTGTATTTACGACCAATCAAATCGCCCAAGCGACCAAATACCAAGGCGCCAAAGGGACGTACGATGAAACCGGCAGCAAAGGCTAATAATGCAAAAATGAAGGCAGAGCCTGCATCTAAGCCTGAAAAGAATTGCTTAGCAATAATTGCAGCAAGTGAACCGTATAGATAAAAGTCATACCACTCAAAAACCGTACCTAATGAAGAAGCGAAAATGACTTTACGTTCTTCGGCGGTCATTGGGGCTGCTTTGATTGATGTTGACATCAGTAGCTCCTAAATTTTTTATAAAAATAAACAACAAATCGATTATGTATTCAAAATTCGTATTTTTTAGCATGCTAGGGAAATCCTTACGCTTTAGATGCAGGGTAATCCCGCAGATTTATCTTTCCCCCAAACCACTTACACTCAGTTCAGAAAATTTGAATTAGTTAACTGTGTTTTTTAGAAATAGAGAGCTCTTATGTCATATAAAGAATTTCACAAATCTTCAATTGAGAATCCAACTGACTTTTGGTCGGAACAAGCTAAGCTCATTGATTGGCACAAGCCATTTAGCGAAGTACTAGATTACTCAAATCCTCCATTCGCAAAATGGTTTAAGGGTGGCCTCACCAATCTTTGCTACAACGCCGTTGATCGACATCTTCCAACGCGAGGTGATCAGATGGCTTTAGTAGCAGTTTCTACAGAAACAGATCAAGAAAGAACCTACACCTACAAAGAGCTATATACAGAAGTAAACCGAATGGCAGCCATCCTAAAAGCTAATGGGGTCCAAAAAGGCGATAGGGTTTTAATTTACATGCCGATGATTGCTGAAGCCGCCTTTGCAATGCTTGCCTGTGCACGCCTTGGCGCTATTCATTCCGTCGTTTTTGGAGGCTTTGCCTCTCATAGCTTGGCCACTCGCATTGATGATGCAGAACCCGTAGTGATTATTACCGCAGAAGCCGGAATGCGTGCTGGTAAAACTGTGCCTTATAAGCCACTATTAGATGAAGCTATTGAGCTTGCAAAATACAAGCCAAAGAAAGTGCTAATTGTGAATCGGGGGCTAACTCCGTTCACTAGCGTTCCAGATAGAGATCTTGATTACGCTACAGAGTATCAACAACATCTTCATAGCGAGGTTCCAGTAGAGTGGGTCGACTCTACCCACCCGTCCTATATTTTGTACACATCCGGAACAACTGGAAAGCCAAAAGGAATTCAACGGGATACTGGTGGCTATGCGGTAGCTCTTGCCGCCTCCATGAAATATATTTTTTGCGGCAACCCTGGTGAGACTATGTTTACCGCCTCTGATGTGGGTTGGGCAGTGGGTCATAGTTATACGGTTTATGGGCCTTTGATTAATGGCATGTCCTCAATTTTGTACGAAGGAACGCCGCTACGTCCAGATCCGGGTATTTGGTGGCGTCTTGTAGAGCAATACAAAGTGACGGTCATGTTTACAGCCCCGACCGCGATTCGCGTTCTCAAAAAACAAGATCCCCAATATCTGAGTAAATACGACCTATCTTCATTGCGTCTGTTGTTTTTGGCTGGAGAGCCTCTGGATGAACCAACTGCCAGCTGGATCCATGATGGCATTAAGAAACCAATCGTGGACAACTATTGGCAGACAGAAACAGGCTGGCCCATGATGGCCATTCAACGAGGCGTGGAAGTCATGCCTCATAAATTTGGCTCGCCAGGTGTACCAGTCTTTGGCTATAACCTAAAGCTGCTTGATGAAAATACTGGTGAAGAATTAGGTCCAGATAAAAAAGGTGTTGTCGTCATTGAGGGCCCTCTACCCCCAGGATGTATGCAAACTGTATGGGGCGATGACAAGCGCTTTGTAAGCACTTACTGGGAAACCGTTCCCGGGAAATTAACCTACTCCACCTTTGACTGGGGTATCAAGGATAAAGACGGTTACTTCTTTATCTTGGGTCGTACCGATGATGTCATTAATGTGGCAGGCCATCGCCTTGGTACCCGAGAAATTGAAGAGTGCTTATCCAGTCACCCCAATGTTGCCGAGGTTGCTGTAGTTGGAGTCGAAGATCAACTCAAAGGACAAGTTCCAATTGGCTTTGTGATCACAAAGGATGGCTCTAGCGCGCCTGAAATTGAAGCTGAGCTAATGAAAATCGTAGATTCCAAACTCGGCGCGTTAGCACGTCCAGCAAAAATCTACTTAGTGAATTTATTACCTAAGACACGCTCAGGAAAAATTGTGAGGCGCGCTCTTCAAGCCATTTCTGAAGGTCGTGATCCAGGAGATATCAGCACTATGGAAGATAAATCCGTGCTTGATCAAATTCAAGAGGTCATTGATCGAAGAAAATAAAACATAGGGATTGATAAAAATAAATGGCCTAGGAGTAACTTCCTAGGCCATTTATTTTTTGGAAAAACCAAATCTAAAGTATTTTTTACTAAACAATACCCGTTGCGTAATACACGGAAATCACTACAAATACAGCCGTAGTTTTCAAGATGGTGATAGCAAAAATATCTTTATAAGATTGCTTGTGCGTTAAACCCGTAACAGCCAATAAAGTAATCACAGCACCATTATGTGGCAGGGTATCCATGCCACCTGATGCCATAGATGCAACCCTCGCAAAAACCTCTAAAGGAATGCCAGCAGCATGGGCTGCAGCAATAAACTGTTGTGACATTGCAGCCAACGCAATACTCAATCCGCCAGATGCTGAACCTGTAATACCAGCGAGAGTAGTAACGGTGACCGCTTCATTCACCAAAGGATTCGGAATAGAACCTAAACCTTTGGCAACATAAAGGAACCCCGGTAAAGCCGCAATCACCGCGCCAAACCCATACTCAGATGCTGTATTCAGCGAAGCAAGTAGCGCGCCACCAACGGCGGTTTTGCTCCCCTCAGCAAACTTTGTCATTACTGGACGAAATGCGAATACAAGCACTGTCAAGATTCCCAATAGCAATGCAGCCTCTACTGACCAGATAGCCAAGACCTTATTCAGATCTGTTGAAATCTGTAAGCCACTACCAGGGACGGTAGATACGATGCTGCTAGCTTCATACCAACTTGGAATAGTGCGAGTCAAAATTAAATTCGCCAAACCCACTACAAACAAAGGCAAGATTGCTATTACTGGATTTGGTAAGGTACTGCTCTCAATAGGCTCAGGCTCGTTCACGAGATTGTTGCCATAGCCTTCACCAGATTTTTCTGCGCGCCGACGTAAAAACTCTAAGTAGAACATTCCAACTACAAAAACAAATAAGGCGCCGATAACACCCAACCAAGGTGCGGCCCAAGTGGTTGTACCAAAGAAGGTTGTGGGAATGATGTTTTGAATTTGCGGTGTTCCAGGCAGTGCATCCATCGTAAATGTAAATGCCCCCAAAGCAATGGTGCCGGCAAGCAAGCGCTTTGGAATATTACTGGCACGGAAAAGCTCCGCCGCAAATGGGTATACGGCAAATACCACCACAAAGAGAGATACACCACCATAAGTCAGAAGTGCGCATACCAAAACTATGGAGAGCATAGCCCGTGATTTACCGATAATTTTAATGACCGATGCGACAATTGATTTGGAAAATCCCGATAATTCGATGACTTTTCCAAAGACCGCTCCCAATAAAAATACTGGGAAGTAAAGCCTAATGAAATCCACCATCTTCACCATAAAGACGCTAGTGAACATAGGCGCCACTAAAGCAGGATCAGTAAAAAATACTGCCCCTAGAGCAGCTACGGGTGCAAAAAGAATAACGCTATAGCCCTTATAGGCCACGGCCATTAAGAAGCATAATGCGCCAACTACTATTACTAGATCCATGTTATTTCCTAATATTGAAATCCTGATCCTGCTAATAAGGATATTTATTGATAACTGCAGGCAATAGGGGGATATGGGAAAAACTAAACCCCCGATCCCTGATCAAGAGTTTAGTGTATCTAGTACGCTATCTAGCATTATCAAAACCCTTTAGTTAAAAGGGCCTACAAATGCACACTAGATCTAATTACATCTTTCCAGTTTCCAAAAAACGTCGATGCCATAAAAAAGCTTCGTTTAGTAGATGGGGAGTATGTTTTCCAGGGGAATCGCGCAAGGCTCTCTCATAGTAATCCAGTAATGCTGGCTTGAATTGGGGATGTGCGCAGTTCTCTATAACAACCTTCGCCCTTTTCTTCGGAGAAAGGCCACGTAAATCAGCTAATCCCTGCTCCGTAACGATCACTTGCACATCATGCTCTGTGTGATCTACATGCGACACCATAGGCACAATGCTAGAAATAGCGCCGCCCTTAGCCGTAGAGGGAGTCATAAAAATAGATAGGTATGCATTGCGGGCAAAATCTCCGGAACCACCAATACCATTCATGATTTGGGTTCCCATGACGTGAGTGGAGTTCACATTCCCATAGATATCTGCCTCGATAAGGCCATTCATTGCAATAATCCCAAGGCGACGAATCACCTCCGGATGATTACTGATCTCTTGAGTTCTTAAAATAATGCTTTTCCGATATCTCGCTAAATCGCCATTTAATTTATCCAAGGCATCGGGGCTAAGAGATAAAGCGGTAGCGGAGGCATAGGTCATCTTGCCAGAATTCAACATCTCCAGCATTCCATCCTGCAAAACTTCTGTATAGGCTGTTAAGTTTTCAAACTTGCCTTGATTTAAACCAGCCATTACTGCATTGGGAATATTGCCGACCCCAGACTGTATTGGAAGTAAATTTTCTGGAAGGCGCCCTTTTTTAACTTCATGCTCCAAAAAATCGAGGATGTGATTTGCAATTTTTTGAGAATCCGCGTCAGGAGGATTGAAGGGGGAGTTTCGATCCTGACCAGCAGTCTCAACTACTGCGACAACTTTTTTAGGATCTACTTTGAAATAAGGAACGCCAATACGATCACTTGATTTAATAATTGGAATTGGTAGACGATTTGGCGGCAAGTGCGTTCCATAGTAAACATCATGCATTCCTTCAAGTAATGGATTTTGCATACTGTTTACTTCCAAGATCACCTTATCAGCCATATCCAACCAGGTTTTATTATTTCCTATGGATGATGATGGAATGAGGTGCCCTTCTTCAGTAATCCCCGTAACTTCAACGACTGCAGTGTCTAGCTTTCCTAAAAATCCCGACCATACAAATTGCGCCACATGGGATAAATGGATATCGATATATTCCATTTGACCAGCGTTAATGCGAGCTCTACATGTAGGGTCAGATTGGTATGGCAGACGCATTTCAATACCATCCACCTTAGCAAGTGCACCATCCAACTCTGGTGCAGTAGAGGCACCAGTCCATACGCTAATCCGAAATCGCTCACCACGATCATTTGACTCAGTAATATGTTTTGCTAAGGCCAATGGAACTTCCTTTGGATAACCAGCACCAGTGAACCCACTCATACCGACAGTCTCACCCGGGAGGATTAACTTTGCCGCTTCATCTGCCGACATGATTTTGCTGCGAAAGCTAGCATTTAAAACTCTTGAATGACTAAACATGTATTACAAATCCTTATTTTCAATAAATGCGAATATCAAACTCAAATAGCTAAAAGAAAAACTTAATACCTCTTATTACCTCTCATGACAATTTTTATGAAAGACAATAATTGACGGGCTCTAACACAGGTGGACTATGTTGATCATGTACTGACTCGCGTAAATTAATTTCTATTGCCCTGCAAATTCCATTTAGCGGCAAGTCATTACTTTCCATGCCAAACGGCTCTTCAATTTCGTCACCCAAGGCATCTAGACCAAAAAAGGTATAAGCAACAATAGCCACTACGAATGGGGTCATAAATCCAATTGAGTCGACCAATCCAAAGGGCAAGAGAAAACAATAGATGTAAGCGGTTCTGTGTAACAAAAGCGTATAAGAAAACGGAATCGGCGTAGTCTTGATACGCTCACAGGCGGCGGCGGCTGAACTCATATCAGAGATCGTTGAATCAATCGCTACAGCGATATTGCTATCAACTTTTTTATCTCGCAGGAGCTGACCTAAGTCCATACCCATCTTCAGTAGTAAAAAATCAGGTTTATTAGAAAAACCCCGAAGCTCTTGAAATTCATTGGGCAGCAAAAGCTCGCTCACCTCTTCATCGGGACTGGTATCTCGAAGATAGTGTCTTAAGGCATGAGCAAATGCGATAGACCGATAAATCATGCGAATGCGAATATCGGTTAGTCCATTTTTTGCATCAGCAACCATATCTGATTGAACCAAGCTCTGGCACTGACGAGATAGGATCTTACCCTTACAAACGATTTCGCCCCAGAGCCTTCTGCCCTCCCAAAATCGGGCGTAAGCGGTATTGTTTCGAAAACCCAAAAATATCGCTAAAGGTAATCCAATTAAGGTAAATGGGATCGTTGTTAAGGTAATTTTTAATTTAAATAGATCACCATGACTTAAAGTAACAATCGTTGCGATTAATGTATTCACAATTAATGCAGGTAGAATCCTCGGCAATACAGACCCGCGCAGCAATAAAAACATCTTTATTCCAGAAGGTCTATCTCGAACAATCATTAAAGCCTCTAAGTTTCTATTTACTAATATATTAGTATATTAATTACTAATATATTAGTAAGTCAAGTACTTGTCCGAAGAATCCATTAGACTTAAGATAACTCGCACGGAGTCATAGATGAAACCAAGAATTAGCCATAAAAACACCCCTCAGCTGTTCTTAAGAGCACGCGAAAACCTGATGGCCCATTTCCGGCCAATTCTCAGCCATTTTCAACTGACCGACCAGCAGTGGAGAATTTTGAGAGCCTTAGACGAGCATGAACAATTAGAGCCAAGAGAGCTTTGTGAGCTCTGTCAAATTTTAAGCCCGAGCATGACTGGAGTTTTAGCGCGCATGGATGAAGCCAAACTCATTCAACGACAAAGAACACCCGAGGATCAACGACGAGTGGTAGTCAAGCTTGCGAAAAAAGGCAACCAACTAATTGATGAAATCGCACCACTCATTGATTTGCAATATAAAAATATCGAGAAAGTTATTGGTAAAGAAGCATTGGAAAAATTAGCCAAAACTCTAGAGTCTTTTCTTAGCAATGAGAGTGCATTAATTGAGCACATTGATCTCTCAGAGCACCCCTGTGGCAGTCAGCAGACCAAAAATTGAAACAAAAAAACATTAATTGCAAATAATCACTAGCGAGATCCCTAACATTACCGTGACAAGATAATATTTCATAGAGGAGCACTCAAGACTAGCTGAATGTTTTTAAGAAAAAACTATTTAATGTCACGAGAAAATTTAAGCGGTGAATACCGAGAAATCCAAGAATAACTTAAATAGAAATACCAACCCGAAGGCTGGCATTCAAATCATTACTTAAAAATTATTTCTTAGCTGCTGTCACAACAGCTTTCATTTGATCAAAGTACACTACTTTGATTTGGTCATGCAAGGCAATTTGACTGAACAATTTCTTGTTCTTTACATGGATAACATGAATCTCTCCATCCATTCCCTTAACTGAGATATTGCGTTTCGCTTTATCAATTTCCATCACATCAGTAATGACTGTGGTGCTATTCGAAATAGTACCCGCCGGCTTATCTCCTGCAGGTGCTGTTGTTACTGTAGTAGTTTGTTTTTCGCTACGAATATTTCCTTTGGAGTTTAGCAACTCAACTGCCACTCCAATTTCAAAACTTACATTCAATTGATCGCCAACTTTAATTTGCTTAAAGTTCTTTACGCCTGGGCCTGCGACAAACTGGGTCTCGCCTTGGTCATTTTTTAAAGTAGCTGTACGGTTAGCAGCGTCAATTTTAGTTACGACACCTTCCATGATTGAATACTTCTCAGCCACAACAATCGCGTCTTCAACCAAAGGTTTGGTACTTTGGGCAAAAGCCGCTGAATTCAAGAGCAAAATTGCTGAGGTAACCGAAAATAATAATGAACGTTTAAATGACATGTTTTCTTCCTTATGTATTAATGAAATAACAATATGCTTAAGCTTGAATAATTGAGATTTTTACTGAAATTAAGAATATCTCGAAACATACTAAAACATTCAGTGAAAATAGTCCTAATTTCTAAGATTAGCCAGAACTTTTTTATTGAGAATATAAAAAATTAATGGGCAGACTTACTTGCACCAAACGGGGGCTTGGATAGCCAAATAAGTGGCATCAAAATAATCAAGATTAAAGTGGCCATCAGCATTAATTGGTTGGTCGACAACATATAGGCCTGAGAGGTAATCAGGCTATCTATATAGCCATTTTTTTGCATTTCTGTCATACCCAGTTGGGTTGCCTGATTGGAGAACTGAACATAAGCGGGATTACCCAGCTGTACACTCTGAACGAGGTTTTCGTGATGACGAATCGCATTATCTTGCCAGAGCGTTGTGGAAACGGCCGTCCCTACACTTGCACCCACATTCCTTAAAAAATTAGAAATCCCGGTACCCGATGCAATTTGATGTCCCTTTAACTGTGACATAGAAATAGCCGACATTGGCATAAAAAATCCTGCAATTCCTACGCCCATAATGATGCGAGCCATCATCAGAGTTTTTTCGTCAACGCCTGTTGTAAACCCGGCGGCCATCCAGCAGCCAATTGCCATAGCAAGAAAGCCAATACTCGCAATAATGCGCGCATCTACACGATGAATATTGGCTCCAAAAAGTGGTCCACAAAATAAAGCTAATATTCCAGTGATAGCCATTACTTTGCCAGCATTAAATGCTGTGTAGCCAAGCTGAGTTTGGAGCCACAAAGGGCCAATCACAATATAAATATAAAAAGCAAACGACCCTAGCCCCAAACAAATTGCAGACATTCGGAAATTGATTAATTTAAATATACGCAGATCAACAATCGGATGTTCTTCTCCAAGCTCCCATAAGATAAAAGCAACCCAAGACACACTAGAAATAACCGCCAAACATGAAATAAATGGTGAGGATAGCCAATCCAATTCACTACCCTTATCTAATGCCACTTGCATTGAAGAAACGGCGGAGATTAATAAAGCTATGCCAAGCAAATCAATCTTTTCTTTTGATCGAGTGGGTTTTGGAGCGCCAAAGAGCCAATACACCAACACGGTACTCAAAACGCCAAAAGGCAGGTTGATATAAAAGGCCCAACGCCAGACCAAATTATCAGTTAACCATCCACCAATCAATGGGCCCAATACAGGCGCGACTACTGTGGTGGTCGCCCAAATTCCTAGTGCCATACCACGCTTAGCCGGCGGGAAGGACTTCATCAACAAGGCTTGAGACAGCGGGATCATAGAAGCCCCTACTATTCCCTGCAAAATTCGTGCAAGAACCAAGACTTCAAAACTGGTAGCCAAGCCACACAACATAGACGCTATGACAAATAAGATTGTGGCAAACAAAAACTGCCTTACTTCACCAATTCGTTTAGACAGAAATCCTGTTAGCGGCAGAAAAATTGCTTCACTAACCGCATAAGATGTAATCACCCAAGTTCCCTGGGTTGGGCTTACTGCAAAATCCCCAGCAATCGTTGGTAATGCCACATTGGCAATCGACATATCGAGCACGTTCATAAATGAACCTAGTGCTAGCGCTAAGGTTCCTAGCGCAAGTTTGTACCCATATAAGGGTTTGAGCTCCTGATTACCCGACATATTCTGCTTGAGTTATTTGAGCTTATTGAACTTGCTTTAACAAAGACTGAATGTGACTTTCAGCTTGATCGAATTGTTTCTGATAAATTCCCGTATTCATTACAGGTCCACTTTGCATGGCCTGTAAAGGAAGCCCCTCTAAATTCGCTGTATCGACCTTAACGTCCATAGAGAGCCCAATATGCAGTGGATACTTTTGAAGCTCATCTGAATCCAAAGCAATACGAACGGGTAAGCGCTGCACAACTTTCACCCAGTTACCAGTAGCATTTTGTGCGGGCAATAACGCAAGGGTAGAACCAGTTCCGGGAGCTAGGCCAACTACTTTGCCATGGAACTCCATCTGGTGTCCGTATATGTCTGATTTGAGTTTGACCGACTGACCAACTCGAATATTTCTGAGTTGATCTTCCTTAAAATTAGCATCAACCCAAATTTCGCCATCATCAACAATCAAAGCAAGCGGAGTTCCAGGGGCTACTCTCTGACCCACCTGAATGTAACGCTTTGCAAGTATCGCGTTTACCGGGCTTTGGATTTCAGCCCTTAGTAGATTTACATAAGCCTGTCTTGCATTGGCCACTGACTTTAATAGCGCAAGTTGAGAATGCTCTAATTCTTCCTTGGAAACAGCAGCGTCACCACGAAGTGCATTGCGCTTTTGATAATCCGCATTAGCATTCCGTAAATCAATATCAGCCTTCTCCGAAGCAATCTTCACTTCTGTTGGATCAATTTTAAAAAGAACTTGACCTTCTTTTACCGATTGAGTCTCAGAAACATTCACGGTAGATACCGCCCCATCAACCAGAGCCACAATTTGCACTTGAGAGCCGGCAACATAAGCGTCATCAGTAGACTCTGTATTTCGGCTAAAAATGAGCCAGTAGGCTAAAGAAATGATGGAGACCGCAATCAACCCTATCAGAAAAATTCTGAAGGCCTTAGGACGATTAAATTTTTTATTTTCGGATGAGGTATCCATAAATGAATTCTTTATTTCAATGATTAATGGGGTTGACTTTTAGTCTGCAGATATGAACCGCCTAAAGCCTGAACTAAAACGACGTTTGCCGTTAGCATCTTTGCTTTCGCATCCGCATAGTTTTGACCTTGCTGAAGATAAAATTCCTCCATTGCAAGTACAGCCTCTTTAGAGCTAATACCCACATCACTTCTACGCTTGGTTATTTCGTAATTTGATTTAGCACTTTGGTAAGTCGAGGTATAGCTCTTGTAATTGGCTTGTGAACTTTTTATCGAACCCATACCATCAGCAACTTCTCTGAGAGCTTGGACAAGCTGCTCTTGATAGCTAGCAACAGCTTGATTTCTGCTGGCTTCCTTGCCCGTAATATTTGCTGCAATTGCCCCGCCATCAAAAATAGGCAAGCTTATTGCCGGCCCTAGGCTAAATTGCTGACTTTTGCTGGCAAATAATTGCGACAAACCAAACGATTGAACCCCTATAAATCCGGCCAAATTAATATCCGGCAAATATTCTAGTTTCGCACCATCCAGCTGAAGCTTTGCAACGTCAATTTGACTTAATAAAGCCTGTAAGTCTGGCCTACGTTCGAGTAAGTTCGATGGAATGATTTCAGGAAGGTTAAGGGCATCGCCTTTGATTTCTGGTGCCTTGAGCGCTTCCCCCCAAGATGGGCCCTCTTGAACCAAGGCGCTAAGTTGATGCTGGATCATCTTGACACTCAGATTTGCTTGGCTCAAATTGACCTGCGCACTTTCATACTCGACTTTTCGCTGATTCACTATCGTTGCATCTACAAGCCCAACCCTTTGTTTCTCTTGGGCGATTTGATATAGACCTTTTTTAGCGCCTACATCCCGAGAATATAGAGTCTGAGCCTGCACCATACGATCGTAATCAAAGTACACGCGCACAATGGTGGTGGATAACAAGAGCTCTGAAGCTTTGTGATTGGCTTGCGCTGCTAACACTTGGTTTTTAGCTGCATCAAAATACTTCTTTTGCTTTCCCCAAATATCCAAAGACCAATTCAAAGAAGCATTCACCAAGCCATAGCCCGTATAGACCGGCATACCTGGAACAAAAATGTAATTTTGAGATAGTTGCTGACGATCTACCTGACCCCCAATGCCAATTTGAGGCAAGAAGCTGGCTTTTTCTGTATCGAGCATTGCCTGAGCAGCAACAATTCTTGCGCCAGAAATCTCTAGGCTTGGAGAATGATTCATTCCCAAACTCACCAACCTATCTAATTGAGGGTCCCCAAATGCGGTCCACCACTGATCTTGAATTTGACTAGCCTTCTGATCTAGCTGCGGCTCAAGCGCCTCTAAAGGTTTGATTTCCTGTTCAGGCAGGCTATCTCTTGGAAACAGGGCGCATGAAGATAGCGATAAACCAACCAAAGCAAAAGTAAAAATTTTGGCCATATTCATCATATAACTCAAGATGCCTCCTGCAGAGAGGTCAAGTTATTCTTTTCTATTCTGGATAGGAAGTCCTTGAACTGCTCAAACTCTTTAGGACTAAAGCCAGCTAAAGATTGGTTTAATAAATCACATAAACGAAATGGAATTAATTTTGCCAATTTTTTTCCTGCTAGAGTTAAAGATAAATGAATCACCCGCCCATCTTTTTTAGATGGCATTTTTTTAATCAAATCCATAGATTCCAGCTTGTGAATCATTCTGACGGTGGCGGCTGCATTGCTTCCCAATAGGTGAGATATTGAGGAAATCGTCGCCCCTTCTGTATGGGCAACCATCATCAAAACACTCATTTGAGATGCTGTAATACCAAGATCGGCCAGCCGCGCATCTGCCAAGCGCTGATAGATCGACTTATTCCGCACCATGAGATAAACCACGCTACCCTGCAGACGATAGCTCTCTGGGGTATAGAACTTGGATAAAGGTGAGGATAGGGGTTTCATAGAATTAGTTGACTAGTCAACTAATTCTATAGGATTCCGAGAAACTTTGTCAGCAAGCAAATAAAAATTTAATAAGCGATCTAATTTATCTCTATTGGGCCTGCATAGGCCATCCTTTTACCCCAAGAAAATGGGTCACAAGGATCTATTTTTACAATTGATCTTCTTCAATGACGGCCCATGTACTATCACCCAGCTTTTTCACTGCCATCGAATAAGTCCAATAAATTGGAATACCGCAACTCCAATCTTTGGGTCCGTTCTGAATCAACACATTGACAGTATTACGCTCGTCATAATAAAGATGGTAAGTTTTCCCGTGAATAGGGTTAAAGGCGAACTTAGCACTATGAACCATTTCGGTTGCATCGAGCCTAGCTTGTAAGGCTCTAGCTTGCCTCATTAAAACTTCTGCCTGCTCCATAATGCGGTCATATTCCAGCTTTGCATTTTGGCGGGCAACATTAACGGCCTTATCCTTCTCCTCTACAACCTTTATGGGAGCAAATGCAGGAGCGCCAACTTCCATGGGGTATTCAATACCAGCATGCCTAGCTGGATCTGTATCTTCTATTCTCATAAAGTCTCCTGATATTTTCTAATATTTGCATAGCCTAAGGCTTATAAAAGCTCAAAGTAACTTCGCCAAGCTCAATCCCAAACTTACTCATCTTGGCTTTATTCAGCATGACCTTAGGCGTTATCAGATACATCCAATCATCAAATTGCACTTGATAAACCGCACCATCCACAGGAAGTGCTAGCGTATAGGCCCAATTTAAGGCATTGCCGGCTGATTCTCCTTTTGCCTCACCGATAACATCGTCAGCTTTGCCACTATATTTTCCAGGAGAAATTTCTGTCAAAGTCCAAATCCGTTTTTGTTTAGTACCGTCTGAATAATCAAAACTCTCATCCAGAGTACCCACCTTTTGCCCATCAATAACTTTCCAATTAGCATTAATTAAAACGGTAAAGCGCTTTTTGACTACCCCGCTTCGATCCGTAAAAATGCCATAAGCATTAATCGTCCCCGAAAAGTATTCACTTAGATCTAAAACAGGCTTTTGATCAGAATATTGCAATACCGTTGGCGCTGAACAAGCCCCCAAAGAAATGGCTATAAAAATACCTAAGGCGATATTGCGAATGCTTTTATTCATTTAAGATGATCTCTCTGTAGAAGTATTTTTAGATTTAGCCAACTTATAAAAAATGATCATTGCAAGTCTGTTGAACTTTTTGAGCTCACTAACCAGAGTGCGCTAGGCCCTAGCAACCTAGAAATCAAATGTCTATTTTTTGCAAATAATCGATACCCAATCTTGAGCATCGGCTGTAATGTATTTCGCGAGAATATCCAGGCCAAAAACGGCAATCTCGCCCTTCTGTAGGCCTCTGAAAAAACTGGTACGCCATTAATAAGTGTGCCGTCTGAAAATTGCCCATACATGGCAGCCAAAGCCTGTTCACATGAAATACCTATTGCGAGTGGGTCATAGCTCTTGGAATGAATATCCACAAAATCAATCAAGCCGGCCTCATTCCTGCCAGATAAAAAATGAATTTCTGCCTGACACAGGGGGCACGAGCCATCATAAAACAGGGTCAGTTTTTGCATATCTTCAGTCATGCAACAAGTTTAAGACTTTATCGATAAACTGTTTGAAAGCCAAAATAACTTAAAAGTCCTAATGACACTAATACCTAAATCCTTTCGCGCACTAGTGATCGGCTCCTCAGGAACAATTGGGGCAGCTTTCATGGAGCTTTTACAAAATAACCCTTCTTGCTCAATGGTGATTGGGATACATCGCCATTCCGAATACCCAATTGACTATCAAGACCCGTCATCTATTGAATCTTCAGCTAAATCCCTTTCCTTACAAGCGCCCTTTCACCTCATCATCAATACGATTGGCGTATTGCATTCACTTGAATGGATGCCGGAAAAGAAATTAGATGACCTAAATGCCGAGCAACTGGGTGAACTCATGAAAATCAATGCCATTGGACCGGCCCTAACAATTCGTTATTTTTCAAAACTATTAGACCCTCAAAATAGCATCATGGTTAATCTTTCAGCAAAAGTAGGTAGCATTGAAGATAACCGTCTTGGTGGCTGGTATAGCTATCGAGCTTCAAAAGCCGCTTTGAACATGCTCATTAAAACTGCCGCCATAGAACTTCGTAGAACAAAACCCAATACCGCTTTAATTGCCCTGCATCCAGGAACTGTCAATTCAAGACTATCGCAACCCTTTCGTGGCCAGCAAATTGGCAGGCCAGCACTAGAGGCTGCCAGTGATATGCTTAATGTCATCATGCGTCTGAGTAAAGAAGATTCCGGCTCTTTCCTTGCTTATTCAGGAGAAAAGCTACCTTGGTAGCCCACCCCCCTTAAGAGTTAACAAATTCCCTGAAAAATACTGTCTAGAGTAACTACAGTTATCTATGTGAGGCATAGAAGCATCCGCCTTTTTTTGACTAGGAATTTCCATCTTCAACCTTCAGGTAAGATGGCCCCCAATGAATAAAATCCTCAAAATATCTCATCTCTGCAAAACCTACCAATCTGGGTTTGAAGCCCTCAAAGACATTAATCTAGAAATCTTCAAGGGTGAAATCTTTGCCCTACTAGGTCAAAATGGAGCAGGCAAAACTACTTTGATCAGCATTATTTGCGGAATCGTCAACCCAACTTCAGGCGAGGTATTGGTTGATGGGGAAGACATCATTCACCATTATCGAGAGGCCCGCTCTTTAATTGGTTTAGTTCCTCAGGAACTTTCTACTGATGCATTTGAAACTGTGTGGAATACCGTGAGCTTTAGCCGAGGCCTCTACGGAAAAGCCCCAAATCCTGAATTTATTGAAAAGACTCTAAAAGAGTTATCTCTTTGGGATAAGCGAAATAACAAGATCATGACGCTCTCTGGCGGAATGAAACGAAGAGTCATGATTGCCAAAGCGCTATCTCATGAACCAAAAATATTATTTTTGGATGAGCCCACGGCTGGAGTTGATGTGAGCCTGCGTAGAGACATGTGGAATGTCGTTAAAGACCTAAAAGCTAGCGGCACTACCATCATCCTTACAACTCACTACATTGAAGAAGCTGAAGAAATGGCTGATCGCATTGGCATCATCACAAAAGGGGAGCTAATTCTCGTCGATGAAAAATTAGCCCTTATGAAAAAACTTGGGAAAAAAGAGTTAATCCTTCAACTCTCACTTCCACTCCAATGCATGCCTCCTGTGCTTGATATTCCCGGGCTAACGCTTTCTCCAGATAAATTTGAATTAACGTATACCTTTGACTCAAACAGCGAGCAAATTAGTATTGCAGATCTTTTGCAAAAACTTACTGAGCAGGGCATCACTTTTAAAGATCTTCACACTAAACAAAGCTCATTAGAAGAAATCTTTGTGAGCCTAGTCAGTTCAGGAGTAAATACAAATGAAGCTTAATTACTATGGTATTCGAGCCATCTTTAGATTTGAAATGGCTAGAACTCGCCGCACATTGATGCAAAGCATTGTTGCGCCAGTCATCTCCACCTCTTTGTATTTTATTGTTTTTGGGTCGGCTATTGGATCCCGCATTACAGAGATGGAAGGTATTTCATATGGCGCATTTATTGTGCCAGGACTTATCATGCTTTCCCTGCTTACCCAAAGCATCTCCAATGCTTCGTTTGGGATTTATTTTCCAAAATTTAGCGGCACAATTTATGAACTACTATCTGCACCAATTTCCCCTCTTGAAATCATCATCAGTTATGTTGGCGCTGCCGCTACTAAATCCATCATTCTAGGTTTGATTATTCTGATAACGGCAACTTTTTTCGTACCATTACAAATAGATCATCCCATTTGGATGTTGATCTATTTATTACTTACTTCGGTTACTTTTAGTTTGATTGGTTTTATTATTGGCATTTGGGCCGATGGCTTTGAAAAGCTGCAGGTCGTACCACTCTTGATTATCACTCCGCTGACCTTCTTGGGTGGTAGCTTTTATTCCATTTCGGTTCTCCCTCCATTCTGGCAAAAAGTTGCCCTACTCAATCCCGTTGTGTACCTGATTAGCGGATTTCGCTGGAGTTTTTACAGCATTGAAGATGTTAACCTATGGCTTAGCCTAGGGATGACTTTGATATTTCTGAGTATTTCAATTGCTACAGTAATGTGGATCTTTAAGACTGGTTATCGCCTCAAGAAATAAAATATTTAAGCAACTCTAAAAATAAAACCCTCATCTTTTCTGATGAGGGTTTTTTACATTTGATGCCTAAGGGTCTATTGAAAGGTATAGCTACTATAGACAAGCGATAAAGACTGTACTCAGTGTTTTATTTTTCAGACTTAAAACCACTATCCAAAAAGTCTTGTACACCAGCAAACATCAGCATGCGATTTTTTTCCATGATGAGAGTGTGGGTACCTTCACTAATCTGCAACATAATTTTATATGGTGCATTTTCCAGTTTAGTAAAGTACTCATAAAGCATATAACTTGGTAGATCGGCATCCCACTCAGCATGAACCAACATTACCGGCACACGAATATCTTTTGGATCGTAAACTGGCTTACCAACAGCCCAATATTCACGTACATCTTGAACGGTACCGTTTGGAGCGCGTAGCTTTTTTGGGCTTTGATTTTTTCCCCATGGATCCGTATCAAATGTGGCGTCTGCCCATTTCTCAAACCAACCTTCAGGAATCAAAGTACTCTTCGCATTTTCTGGAACGCCGGCTAACCAACGCTTCTTAGCATCAGAAATAGAGGCAACTCGATAAGCCCCTAATGCACCGCCATTGTCAGTTAATGCGGGACCGCCTTGACGAAGCCATTGAGGGGCGTATAAAACCAATTTATTAACCTTGTCATTATGTTCGACCGTGTACTTCCCCATAATGGTCGTTCCCCATGACCATCCAAGTAAATTTATCTTATTAATATTGCGTTTTTTTAAGATGTAATCCACCGCACTTGAAACATCGCTGACCGCGACATCCGTTCTTACCAATGGCAAATTTTGATCGGCCGGCTGATCCATCTCAGCAGGGCGAGTGGACTTTCCATAACCCCTTAAATCGACTAACCAAACGTCATATCCTCTTGCAGCCATGTACTCCATCCATGAAACACCACCAAGGGAAAGATCGAATGCCGTTTCAGATGGATAGGTAGAGCCATGCACATACAGCAATGTTTTTTCAGCTGTGAATTTTTTCACCCCGGCTAAATGTTTATTACGAACGTATAAAGAAATTCCAGGGGTATCACTTTGCACCATGTATTCATTCATCTCAATCTTATCGGCAGAAAATGCCTGATTCAGAAAGCTACAAAAAAATAGTGCTCCAATCATTTTGATAAATTTCATTGTCTCTCCATATAAACTAAGGCTTATTTTTTACGATCAAAAACATTCAGGCATGCATAGCTCTAACCAATTTATGGGGGAGTGAACTACACATGCCCATTGCTAGAAATTAAGGATGCAGTATTAACTTTTGCACGCGCCAATTTAAGAGCTCTCCGACATACAGAGTATTTTCTGTTGGGCAAGCGATTTCATGAATCCAACCAAATTGTTTAGGCTGCTTACCTGATTGGCCGAAGACACCGAGGACTTTGCCATCTAAATTCAATTTGTAGATGCGGCCTGGATAGGCATCAGCCATAAAGATAACCTGATTAGGCCCAGGTGTAATACATAGCGCCCACGGAGCACCTGGCATCATTAACTTATTTGCTAATTGAGGATCATCTTTTTTTGCAACATCCGGCATATTTCCAATGGCAGGTCGGATTGAAGCATCATAAGGAACATCTACCTGGATAACGCGCAAGACATTTCCACTTCCATCAAATACTTGAATGCGACGATTACCACGATCCGCTACATAAATATTTCCCTGGTTATCAGAAGCGATGCTGTGAGGGGTATGCAATTCACCTAGAGCCTGACCACGCTCACCCCAGGACTTCAGCCAATCGCCATTCTTGTTAACCTTGGCGACTCTTGAGTTGACATAGCCATCACTAATGAAAGCATTACCAGCTGAATCAAACGCGACATCAGTAACCTGACGGAATCTTCCATCTTCAGCTTTTAAAGGAGGCATTGGATGCTCTAGTGGCCCAGTCTCTTTATCTGAAGCCTCTTGCTTTCTACCAAAAAGCATCACGACGTTTCCGGCGGAATTAAATTTAATCACCATATCCGAGCCTTTATCAGTCACCCAAATATTGTCTTCTTTATCTACTCGAACGGCGTGCGCAAAAGACCAGGCGTAAAGATTTTTACCAATCTCGCGAATGAAATTTCCGTTGGCATCAAACTCGAGTAACTGGGTAGCAGCCGCTGCGTAAGCAGGACCCATGGTATTTCCACGATGCAATACAAAAATATGACCCTTGGAATTTACCGCCACTCCACTTACTTCACCCAAGTACGCATCTTTAGGCATCTTAATAGGATTTGGCACTGAATCAAATGCAATGACAGGAACAGTTTCCCCTGCAACAGCAATACCCACAGACAGCAAAAGTGAACACAATAATGCTGATTTCATTTTGTCTCCTAAATTTTTATTTTTTATATTTTTTAACTTCCGCTTCAGGATAGCATGCGATAAATAAATACGCTGGCTTAGGATGTAGCCAAAAAAACTTAAGTTTTATATTCAATGCCATGAGAAAAAAATGGAGGGCTAGGGTTTTCCCGAAAGAAATGAACTCATTTTGCAAGGAGTCCATTTGAGGCTGCATTAATGTATGTGCACCATGTAAAGTGTCACTTAAAGACTAAGGAGCATTAGAAAATTTAAATTTGAATTTCTATTTTCTATTTGGCCCATATGTTGTATTCAAGTACTCCACAATTACTGGAATCTCTTCATCAGTAATGGGGGCTTTAAATACATTCTTCATTCTTAAGACCTGAGCATTCCAATATCCAACACCAGTATTAGGTGGCTGGTATTGAGCGTAATGAGCAGAATGGCAAGTAGTGCATTTTTGCAGAACGAGTTGATAGCCGGGCAAAGCGGATTGCCGCCATTGAATCGAGTCTGGCATGGGCTCCATTGATTTTGCTTGTGCAAATGAGCCTAATGCAACCAAAGATAAGAGTAGTGTTATTTTTTTCATATTTCCTACCTCAAACAGCGGTCACTTGAACCGTCTCAACCACGTTGCGCATATAGCCAGCAGGCATCCAGCTCGCTGTCATTGGCTGAACCTCTCCAGCATGATTAAAGGCCCTTACCCTTAGATCAAGTACTCCTTTTTGCTTGGGGGTAAATTCAACACGCCACTCTCTAAATGAAAAGCGTCCGAGATCCTGACCCAATCTTGCTTCAATCCAATTCTGTCCGTTGTCTTGAGAAAACAAGACTTTCTTAATTCCATAGCCCGCATCAAAAGCAATGCCTCTAGCCTGTATAGGCCTGCCTACTGTTACAACACTGCTGTCGGTAAAGTTCGTAATAAATGAGCGGATAGTAAATTTAGTGATAGGGATAGTCTTTGTTGGAGCGGTCCCTGGCTCTACACAGTTGCAGTCATTGTCTGGTATCCGGTATGCAGGATTCATCCAATAGCCGTTATACACATCATCAATGACGTTAATTTCACTTAAGTGCTTAACCCAATAAGTTCCATAGTAGCCAGGTACAACCAGCTTGATTGGGTAGCCATTTAAAAAAGGAATATCCGTTCCATTCATTTGATAGGCAACCATGACATTGCCATCCATAGCATGATCAATATTGAGGCTCTTCACAAAATCTGCATCACTTGGTAATACTGGATGATCTAAACCATTAAAGGTGACTTGCTTAGCTCCCCGCCCAGGGTTAGCAACATTCAAAATATCCTTTAACGCAACACCAACCCAGGCGGCATTTCCCATTGCACCATTACCCAATTGGCCACCATTCACTCGCGGCTCAAAAAAACCGCGACTATTTCCAGAGCATTGATTAACCGCAACAATTCTTTGCGAAGGAAAATTCTTCTTCAGATCATCAAGCGAAATTTCTAGAGGCTTTTCTACATTCCCCCCAACTTTTAACTTGTAAGTATTGGGGTCAATAGACGTTGGAATGCCAGCCATGTGATAACGGACAAAGAATTCGTCATTTGGCGTAATAACATGTTGATCGTAATACTTAAAAGGTGTTTCTAGTTGTGGAGGTCGAGAAGTTAAAACAATCATGGGCTTCTTCTCAGGAAACGCTATGAGGTCTCGCTCGCCATATGCAAATGGCAAGCTCTCTGTTTCTGCGCTCTTTGCCCAAGATGGCACCAAAGAGCTCGCTCCACCAGCCAAGACTGCAGCAATAGCTTTACGTCTATTACTAAAACTTTTGGAATTCATGGATATCTCCTCCACATTCATTTAAGGTTTTTATTAGGATAGCTATATTTATAGTCTTACCTATACGTATATACCCTTCTAAGTTGCTAGATGGCTCGGCATTGCTCACTGCCACTAAGGTGATGTTGGGTGATATTCAACACTAAGGAATTTTTTAGAAATATCACCGCCAACCTTATTAAAAGCGCGACTTTGTGCAGCAACTAGGGCATCAAACCCAGTGCCTGTAACAGGCTCACGTACCAAGGACCGGCCTGTCGTAACCCGTAGACTTTGTTTGGCATCAGCAGCAGCATTGGTATTGGGACTAGATGCATTCTTTGGCTTTAATACTGATGGCCTAATGGTCCATAAAACATCCAGCACGACATCCTGACCAGGAGCACTTTCGAAACTCTGAACATCGATGAAAACTTGATAATCAAATTGAGCTTGGGTACTTTGAGAAAAGTTCCATACATTTGACGTACCCAAATTACGAGCTAGATTTGAAGCGATTACTCGTCCCGCATCGCCTTTAAGGGATCCGGCCCAACGTTGATACTCATGGATTTGCACCTCATCACCACCACTATGTGTAACCAATTGAGGGCGATCCATTGCTGATGGAATCGTCACTGGACCAACCATCAAGCGCATCGTATTGCTTGCATCTGGCATAGAAGGCACAGGCTCTGAAGTCAGTCTGTAATAAGATGTTTTTGGTGAGGCACTACACCCACCAAGCACGAGAGCCGCCAATAAAGAGGTGAATATATATTTCATTACTTTGACTCCTCTGGTGGCTTACCAAATATTAGGGATTGCGGCTGTTGATCTAGCATATCAGTCAATGTTTTGATGGAGCTTGCTGCTTTTGTTAATTCCCTCAAAGAATCACGCATATCTGTCTGTAGCGGAGAGTCGCCTGCTGTGATTGCATTGATATTTTTCAAGGTTTTATCAAATTCAGGGAGAATTTGATCATCAAGCTTCTTCACTAACTTGTCCGTGTTTTTAATCACATCGGCCATAGTCTTTTCAATATCCTCAAACGCACCTGGAATAGCAGGTATCTCTAAAGGATATTTGGATACGTCTAAAGTATATTTGGGTGAGCCCGGGAAAAAGTCCAGGCCAATATATTGCTGGCCAGTTAAATAACTCCCAGTACGCAATTGAGCACGGAACCCCTTGCTGATTAATGTCTTTAAACGACTAAGTTCATTCTCTGGTGGGGGCAGTAACTTTCCACTCTTAAGCGAACGAACGTGTAAGCGGTCAGGGTAAAGAAAGATTTCAACAGGCTGAACGATTTCATAAGTTCTTGGATCCATTGCAGTTTCAATACTGACGACCTCTCCCATATTCACACCCCGAAATTCCACTGGTGCACCTATTGATAATCCGCGTACAGATTGCTTGAAATTGATAACGAAACGTTCAATGCGCGCATCTGGCTGCTTCATTGCCACTATGCGTGTTGGAAACAGCGAAAAAATAGCATCTGGTTGAGCGCGTTCCGTTAGTGGTGTCGCTGCCTGCTTAGTGTCAGAGGCATTAGTCTGGTTAGGATGATTAACAAGTCGATCTGATATATCTTGTGAAGTTAGTGGAGCCTCGAACGCTATACCACCAGCAACAACTGCAACCAAGGATTCTGTGTGCACCTGAATACCATCAGAGTTCAAACTCACATCTATACCGCTAGCGTTCCAAAAACGGGTATTGTTTGTCACATATTGATCATAAGGGGCATCAATAAAGACTCTAATCGAAACATTTTTTCCGTCTTTATCTAGATCATATGCCACCACCTGACCAACATTCAAGCGGCGAAAATAGACTGGTGTACCAACATTATGGGAACCTAAAGTTGGGGCTCGTAATACAAATTCCCGCCCTGGAGTCCCTCCAGTAAGAATAGGCGGAACTTCGAGAGCCACGAAACTATCTATCTTTTCAGTAGACTTACCTATGTCAGCAGCAATAAATGGCCCATCAAGTAAGGTGCTTAAACCCGTAACACCGCTGGCAGTAATACGTGGTCGAACAATCCAGAAGCGCGTGTCCTTATTAGAAAAAGCAGATGCATCTTTATTAAGCTCAATAGTAGCAAGTACCTGCTGATGATCCTCAGACAAAATCACTGTCTTGACCAATCCAATATCAACCTCTTTATATTTCACATTGGTTTTTCCGGCTATCAGGCCATCGCCAGACTTGAAGGCAACGGTAATTGTTGGACCATGGTCAATCACTGCTTTATACATTAATCCTAATCCAACCAAAATAGCGACAATAGGAATAATCCAAATAAGCTGTGGTGCCCAGCGTCGCTGGGCTTTGGTAATTACAGAAGGGAGATTGGGAAACTCAGGCCCTTGAGATGTATCAGACATGCAATTCCTCGGCTATATTGTCATTATTCTTTGAATGATCCGCGGCATCCCAAATGAGTCGAGGATCAAAACTCTTTGCAGCAAAAATTGTTAATACAACCACAGTAGCAAAAGCAATTGCACCAGCTCCCGCACGAATATTCATTAAGTTGCCAAATTGTACGAGGGCCGTGAGCATGGTGGCAACATAGACATCAATCATTGACCAGCGCCCAATCGCCTCTACCATACGATAAAGTTTTGCACGTACCTTAGGTTTCCAGCTAGAGCGAATTTGTACTGATATTAGTAAAAATGTTAAGGAGATTAACTTGGCGAAAGGGATCACAATGCTGGCGCAAAATAGAATGATGGCTAATATTTGCGAGTTTGAGGTCCACAGAAAGACGACGCCACCAAAAATCGTATCTTTTTCGGTGCCAAAGAGTGATCCCGTAGCCATAACGGGCATTAAGTTAGCAGGAATAATCAACACGTAGGCCGAAATAACCAATGCCCAGGTTTGGCTAATACTATTTGGCTTACGAAAATGCATGTCAGCACCACAACGCGAGCAAACTAAGCGCTGCGTTGTGGGAAATGCACGCTGCGCAAGCCCGCAGGTTTCACACCCGATAATCCCCTTGGAGGCCGCAGTTAACACACTGGCTCCTGCAATCTCTTAAGAGCTTCGATTTGCCTCCAAAAAGTATGGGGGTCGAAGTTGGCTGCTGCGGCTGTCACAGAAAGCATTAACAATACAAAAGAACCCAAGGCAATGTTAGGTGCCACAGAGGCAAAAGCATTGAGTTTGGTAATCGTCACCATGAGACCCAACATAAATACTTCAATCATGGCCCAAGGTTTAACAAGATGCACCACCCTAAACACGATAGAAAAAAACGGGGGTAAGCGTCCTAAATTTAACGGCAACAGCAAATAGATCAAAGCCAGAATTTCTAACATTGGCATCAAGAATGTCGTTGCAAACACAAGCGCCGCAATACTGGGGATGCCATCACGCACAAGCCTATCAGCAGCATCTAGTAAGGTTGTGGAATTTGTTAAACCCTGCGAATTAATCGTAACAATAGGAAAAGCATTCGAAATCAAAAACAAGGCAGCAGCAGTAAGCGCAAAGACCAAGCTACGCTGTAGACCATTCGGCTGCAATCGATATAGCTCATTGCCGCAGCGACTACAGGACGCCTTGGCTCCAGGTGCCAACTCAACCTCCCGCGATAGCAAATCACATTGATTGCAGACTATCAGCCCCTCTAGTCCCATTTTAGGAAAAATCCGATCATAAAAAGTTAAATTCCCAAGGTATGTGACAAAAGCATGAAATCGCGACTTATATAGAAGACCTAAAGACCCCCTACTTTATCAGGGGTTTCTCATAAAAATTGCCAATTAAATTTATAAACATCCAAAAAAGCTGAAGTAGGTTTTTAATCACCTAGTATGCCCACTTTTTAAGGTCTCTAAAATTACACTCAATGGAGCAGGATCAAGCCTATCCGCCCACTTGTATGGATTGATATAAAGAGTAACCATGCTAAAGCTTATCCACATACTCAGGCAAAATAGCACTAACGCAGTAGCTCCAGTTTTAGCATTGCTCCTGTGAACAGCTGCCACAGCAAGCGCAGCAATGAATCCTAAAAAAATCCCTAGAAACCACTTTGTATCAACGCCTTCTTGATAGCCTAAAGAAAGCCTTTGCGTACGAGCATTACGTAAATCACCCAGCGCTTTAATAATGGCTGAAATAGCGATCGGATCCGTGCAGGTATGCGACTTATTCGCCCCTTGATTACATGCTCCACTCACCTTCCAAACATTCGACTCCAATTTATCTAGGGAATTTTGGGCTTCCAAGCTACTTGATTCATTGTGGTGCTTTGCAGACCACTCATCTGTTAAGACGCTCCCTAAGTAAGATTGAACATATAGGTTCGAGCTCTTCTGAAACTCTGGTGGCTGTATTGGAATATTTAAGATCTGAGAGATAGCTGAACTTTCATTAATCAATGCCGTTCTTGCATGTGAAAAGTTTTGCCAGGCTTCTGAAGACATAAAAGCCATTAAAAATGCAAACATAATGGCTGGCAACGCTAAAAATGGGGGTGCTAGTGGACTTGTAATGAGATGGCTAAATAGCCTTGTCTTAAAAACCAGGCAATATGAACTTAGCCCAATACCTATACACCAAGCAAAAGTAGCCAAAATCGGAGCCGCCACTCCATTAAAGGATTCGTAAATCATTTTTCAGTCCAATTAGATTTTTAAATTGCCATTGAAATTATTCACATTATGAAACAAATCCATCAAAGTTCTCTACGTAGTACAGTTTTGTATTAAGCAAATCTACAACGTAAAGATAGGCATTAAGGCTTTCATAAATCTTCTTGATCACAGGGAAACATTAAAGGTGAAATTTAGCGCCCTTTAAAATTTGCGAATTTCAGAGCGGAGCCACAACTAGCCCCCTACTGAATCCCCCTTAAAAGGGCCGCATTAAATATTGAGGGATCTTGAATCTGTGGGGCATGTCCGAGATCATTAAACTCAATGAGCGTGGCCTGCGGAATTCTTCTCGCAGCATCTTTACCTAATTTCGCATAGATACCAAGCTGAGGTCGTATTTCTGGTGGAGCGAAATCCTTAGCAATAGCGGTAGTATCTTTTAACCCAATCAATAAGAGTGTGGGAACTTTTAATTGCTCTAGCTCATAAAAAACGGGTTGAGTAAAAATCATGTCATAAATCAATGCTGAATTCCAAGCAACAAGCTCACGCCCAGAACCTTGATACATTCCTGCGTACATCTGCACTGGAATTTCAAATTTATCACGCCACTGCCCCGCATAGTAAGTAGACTTTTCATAGTTACGGACTCGGTCTGCGCTTGTTCCAAGTTCCCGTTGATACCATTGATCAACAGAAGGATAAGGAACCCCTTTGGTTTTCCAGTCCTCTAGGCCGACTGGATTAACTAAAACCAACTCTTTTACTTGCGCTGGATACATTAAGGCGTAACGTATTGCCAGCATTCCACCAGTAGAGTGTCCCATAATAATGGGATCATTGATCTCCAGGTGATCTAAAAGCGATTTGGTATTAAAGGCTAATTGCTGAAATGTGTATTGGTATTTTTCAGGCTTGGTTGACTTACAAAACCCAATTTGGTCTGGTGCAATGACTCGATAGCCGCGATCAACTAAAAATTTAGCCGTACCCTCCCATGTGGCCGCGCAAAAATTTTTACCGTGTAACAAGACAATAGTTTTTCCATTGGTAGCCTTTGGACGAATATCCATATAAGCCATCCGCATATCCACGCCTTGAGACTTAAAATTAAAATACTGAATGGGGTATGGATAAGAGAAACCTTCAAGCTCTGACCCATAAACCGCATCAGCCGATGATGATTGCGCGCAGACAGCAAACGGCGTAACAATATTTGCTAAGAAAAAAACTAGGGGCCATAGGAATGATTTCATATTGACTCATTCTATTGGAGCATTGGAAATTGCGGATGATAGGCTAGCTCAATGCATGTTTGACATATTGGCCATCTCAAATTTACCGACCCAATCAAGAATTTTGCCTAGAAAAAATTCTTAATAGACGCCCCCCTAGATTAATTCAACGGCCTTGGCTTTTTGGTTTCTGAAACAGGTATGACCCTCCCACCCAGTACCGTAGCGACAATAGGAACATCTTTAATTTTCGTTGCGGGAACAGTTTGAGGATCGTCACCAAGCACAGTAAAGTCAGCATACTTACCAGGCTCAATAGTGCCAACCTTATCCTCAACACCTAAGGTATATGCAGCATTAATTGTGATCATCTTCATCGCTTCAGACACTGGCAATGCTTCTGCAGGCGCCCACTGTTTTGAACCTGTACCAGCACTAAGTCGCGTAACGGTAGCTCCAACCTCCCCCAAAGGGTCTGGCGAAAACATGGCGGCCGGATAATCTGAATGGATTGCCGTTACTACACCGCTCCTCATTAAGTTACCGACCCGGGTAACGTAAGACGCTCGGTCAACACCAATACCAGGAGCCTCTAGATGCGCTCTCTCAGACATATAGGTGATATTTGCACTAATTACCGCACCCAAGGACTTAACCTTCATCACCATTGCTGTAGTCGGCACCCCAAAATGCTCAATGGTATAGCGATGATCAAATCTTGGTTTTGAGTCTTGTAAAAGCTGTAAAGCATTTAGAGAGTTTTGATTACCACCATCGCCATTGCTATGAATGTGGATGTGAAAGCCAGCGTCCCACCATGGTTTCATAGTAGCCGCAAACTCTTGAGCAGATTTATAGGTAGATGATCCGAGGTGCCCGTCTGTATATCCCGGGGCGTTCATATACATCGTCTCCGGTAAAAAACCAGCATCACTAAAAAACTTCACACCTTGAAAAATATGACGGTCAGTATTTAGCTTTGATAAATCCGCCACCTTTTGCTGCGCCTGATCTCCATATTTTTTTACAAAGGGATCGCCATAAGCAACCTCGACAATACGTATGGAGGTATTTTTAGAGGACGTAAAAGCCTTATTGGCCTCCAGCTCGACATCAATATTTATAGCCCCTAAGGCCATGTCGCCAGAAGTTGTAACCCCATGTTGTTGCATGAGGTCATTACTAAACATAATGCCCCTTGGAAGAGTATTTGGATTAAAAATCTCCTTACCAATAACGCCCATTAAGTATTCCATTGCCGCCATGTCAATGAATTGACCGTTAAGTTGCCCATCCTTATCCACACCGACACCAGGAACTCCTTTGACGGTATCCAGAGTGATGCCGTAAGTCTTTAGAAGCCCGCTATTTACATACATATTGTGACCAGAGTCATTCCACACTGCGATCGGCCTTACTGCGGATACTTCATCCAATAACTTTCTATCGGGCATGGCACCCATTGCCTTTTCGTCATACCCCCAGGAAATCAAAATCTTATTTGGATCCTGAATCGATTCTGAATACTGCTTTAACTGATTCATCGCAGCTTGAAAATTAGCAACGCCCGGAAAGCCTTGGCCCCAAGGGCTTGGAACTGGGCTTGGGGTCAGGAGGGGGAAGCCTAAAAAAATTGCACCTAATAAGGGGTGAGCATGAGCCTCCACAAAGCCTGGATAAATCACTTGGTTAGCAAACTGACGATTGATCGTCGTTGGATACCTACTTGTCCAAGGCTTAAGATCCTCCAATGTACCTACTGAAAGGATTTTTCCATCAGCTACAGCTACCGCTGTTGCAGTTGGAAGGGATGGATCCATAGTCACCACCTTCTTTGCAACAAAAACAGTAATGTCGGTGATCCTGGGTGTTGATGGGGGATCCAATAGCTGAACCGCACTAGTTGTCCCAGTTGCCAATATCCCAAGCAAAGCAAGATAAATAGTTTTCTTATTGAGGTTCATATTTTTAAAGGGTTTAATAAGCTCTGGAGGAATTGGCAAATATTAATGAAAGCAATAAATTATGACTTATCACTTAAAGATCGCTAATCTTCTATATTTTCTTTTCACATTCTAATAGAATTAATATCATTTCTTCGGGGACGAGTTATTTTGCGCCACGCCTTCTACTTTTATGGATAGTATTAACCCGTAAAATTCCAAATGAATTGAATCTCTGGCCTGGAAGGTCTCAATGATTTGACTTATGATTTTTTATCATCCACGGGGAGTATTTTTAGTGATCTCAGATCTTAATAACGTACTTCAACTTTTTCAAGCAGCCTTAACGCCCGCCTTTTTTCTCACTGGAACCGGGGCAATCCTAAGCGTGACCTCATCCCGCCTAGCCACAACTATTGAAAGAGCTCGTCTTGTATATCAAAACTTAAAGCAAGATCAGAATGTTTCTATGCACAAGGAAGAGCTAACTATTTTAGATAAATGCTGCTCGTGGATTTACCGTGCATTTGTATTTTGTTCATTGTCGGCATTATTTACCTGCACAGTTATCACACTCATCTTTGTAGGGCATTTCTTTCTTAAACCCGATGAAATTGGAAGCATCATTAGCTGGCTTTTTGCAGCCTCAACCACAAGCCTCACTATCGCAATATTTATATTGGTTTATGAAACGATTCTTAGCAAAAAACTCCTGCACTTCATGACCAAGGTGTAATTGCATGCCTAAATAGATAAGATTCACGTAAAAACCCATCAGAGGGCAGTTTTGACGTTTTTCTTGAAATAAGGGCCCCAAACCAACTAATTCATCAATACTTTTCAAAGAAATCGCCTTTGCCGCATTCAAAATGGTCATCTATATCGATTCTTTTATCTAATTCCTTGACATACCGGTAAATTGAGCAAACAATTAGCCACAAGGCTTTAATTGAAGTCCTTTTTGGCGTGTTGTAGAGCGAGACTGATTAAAAAGTATTCACCCTCATCACGGTTGTTTTAAGTTTATGTAATGGAGTTTGTATGTCTACAGGAATTGTTAAGTGGTTCAATGATGCAAAAGGTTTTGGCTTTATCAAACCTGATGATAGTGAAGAAGAGTTATTCGCGCATTTCAGCGCAATTAATATGGGTGGTTTTAAAACCCTTCAGGAAAACCAAAAGGTAACGTTTGATATTACCCAAGGACCTAAAGGTAAACAAGCTACCAATATCCAAGCGGCCTAATCGTCCTTAGATCATTATTAAAAACCCAGGACTTGCTCCTGGGTTTTTTTTCGCCCTTAAAACCATCAGGATTAACTTACAACAAATTTAATGCATTCATTAATTACATCAAAGGACCAAGTCCAAGAGACTAAGAATGAAACTTTTTATGGTGGAGTAATTTAATAAGCCATCGGTAAAGAGCGGCCCATAGGTAAAGCAAAAACCGCCCGGAGGCGGTCTTATTTTTTATAGCTAATTATTATTTTGGAGTAGCCGCTAAAGGAGCAAATAACTTTGTTGGTTCAAATAACTTACTAGTATTACCTGAGTAGACCTTTCCACCGGCCGCAGTTAATTTCTTAACTGGAGCGCCAGAATTAAAGTCCATCTCCTTCAGATCAACCCAAAATGTACTAGGCGAAGTAGCTGAGTCAAAGTAGTAAATCTTGTTCTTTTGATCTGCGACTGAGCGCCAAATAGTAGAGGCTATATTTGGTCTTCCAGGAATACCCTCTCCCAAAGGTACGCTCACTGCCCGAATTGAGCCGAGCATACCAAAACTAGCTTGGGTTTCTAAATTCTTTTGCGGCAAGCTTGCTTCAAAAAACTTATCCATCTTAGTGGGTAATGTATCCACATAAAAGGAAACTCTAGCGAAACGATCTGCTGGATTAAAAGTTCCCGGTAAGAAATTCACGCCACCAATATTTTTCCAATAACTATTAATAGCCAGCTGATCGCTATAGCTTGGGTCATTAGTCATCACTTTATATTGCTTGTCATGATGAATCACTAATTTTCCATCAATATATTCGAAAATTGCTGAATCGCCAGAGGCATCAGACAAAGAGAGGTGTAGGGTTGAAGGGCTACCATTTGGCAAAACAGGGGCAATAATTCGGAATGGTTCGGCATTAAACGCTTTGACCGCCTCATCAACAGTTGCAAAATTATCAAGTGCATATTGCCCCCACTGCACTACGGATAAGGTTGGCTTATTCCCAACACTTCCATAATTGGCGCCAGAGAGATACAGCATATTAGCTACTAAGCCTTTTTCATTCATACCATCCGCTGTCGCAATATCATAGGCAGTAACCACCACACTCCCATATTTTGAAGTCCACTCAATAGAATTAGGCCCTGCCGCACCAGTTTGCGCTATGCCTCTAGGAAGCACCCATAGATTGGCGCCCATATCCTCCATCCAATCCATTGATCGACCTGTCACCACAACATTGCCTGGACCAGTAAACATTGCTCGGGTGCAAGCAACGGCACTTCCTAAGGAGGAAAGTATTAGCGAGCTAGCAACCAAAAGGCTAGTTAAGTTTTTGATTTTTTTCATCGTTTTTTAGATATATATATATAGGTTATAGAATTATTAAAAAAATATGCTAACAGTTTTTTTCTAGAATAATTAACTTATTTACAGTAGTTACCCTAGTGAATAATGTCCCAGCAAAAAATGGACTTAGAACTTAGGTCTAATGAAGTTACTTCATGCTCAGCCAAGGTAAGCGCTAATATTTATCGAGCTCTCTTTTCCAGCGCTCCTACTTTATATCGCTAGGTGGCCGCGTAATAGATTTGAGACGTTGCCTCATTAACAACATTCTCTGTACTCACGCAGTTAGTAGCGTGTTGCATCGACAGGTTGGACTCTCAACTGTTTTGGCCTCCCGAGCATTCACTATAGTTAGGCGCGTCTTGACCTAATGCACTCATATGTAAATACAAAAATAATCCATAGAGTGAACTGAGTCACTAAGACTGCTCGCCAAGTTCAGCCAATGGAGTAATTTTTTGCGACATTTCTTATTTCGATTAAATAATGCTTTCAGCCTATATTAATCCTGTCCCAATATTAATAAAAAAGCCCCTGAATTTTTTCAAGGGCTTTTACTTCGAAGAATACTTTAACTTACCAAAATTAGATTAAGGCGCTATGTAATTGTTGGGAATATCAGAAACATCGCCAACTATAGCTCCGCCTGTATTTGCGTAGGGCGCGCCCACTCCCGGGATTAGCGCTCCATCTATACGGGCCTTATAGTAACCGAAATAGTTACCAGTAATACTGGTACCAGTTATGCCATTCAATACCGTGACTCCATTACCAGTATTTGCACTAATGACGCTATATTTGCCGGTATATGTAGCTGAAGTTGTTGAGGTTGGCGCCGTATATGGACCAACATAATTGCCATTGCTAGCAATGAATATTCCACCCATTCCGTTTCCAAATGCTGCGTCGAACGTTGTACTTAAACCAATTGAGGCATTAAATACAAAATTAGTGCCGCTAAGTATTTCAATGCCATAACGCGTATTACCCGAAAAAGTATTCTGCGGGATTACTGAATTGTTGTAGCCACCAATATAATTAACACTATTGGTAGCAGTACCCGTGATAAGAATTCCGCTGCCACCATTTCCACCGTAGGGTGCGCTAGCCAGCAACCCTGTTCCTTCTGTATTAAGGCCGACAACATTAGGATCAACTGTTACTCCATTTGCTCCACCAGAGAGCTGAATACCATTTCCCTTATTTCCAGAGAATACATTTGTACGAATTAAGTTATTTAGGCCTGAAGAGTTAATGGTAATTCCATTTCCTTGGTTTGGCGCTGCGCCTTTGAAAGCATAGAGGCCACCAAAGGTATTGAACGTTGTAAAGCCACTAGCGGTGCCAGAAACGCGGATACCGTCACGCCCATTGCCTGCAGAAACATTTCCCAGAGGAATTACACCCCCAACCTGCACGCCAGCCGATGAACCATCGATCAAAATACCATCCCCCGCATTAGGCACCATGGAGGCATTGTTCGCGCCCGCCCCAAAGAAGTTCGCCTGAACCAATATGGCATTTGAGTCCGTCACATGGAGGCCGCTTCCGCCATTACCGCTAAGAACATTGTAGTAAATGAATGGATTATCTGGGAAGGTGCAGCCAATCAGTGAATTATTGTTCGCGTTCCGGATTAAAACTCCATCTAGAGCATTAGCAACAGCGCTGGTCCCAACATTATTCGTACCAACAAAATTACCGCTAAGAACGTTTAATTCCGAACCACTATCTATAAAGACTCCATTAAGAGAGTTTCCAGAAATAAGATTTCCCAATGGCGGGGCAATTGAAACAATAGGTACCGTACCTTTATTGCCCGTCGGATTATTAGTTTGATTGGTGGCCGAGTCGTAATCAGCAGTTCCACCCACTGTATTGTTCATCGCAAAAGAGGTGATGAGGATGCCATTTCCGTGATTGCCAATTGCGGCAGTGCCAGCTGGATTAGTTCCAATAGCGTTACCTTGTATTTTATTTTCAGTACTACCGACAATCTGAATGCCGTGGCTTGTATTTCCTGAAATAACATTGGAATAAAGACCGGAAATACTCTTTGGATTCGAGCCGATAGTGTTGTTTGATGAAGTAGAGGAAATATAAATACCGCTTCCCGCGTTAGATGCTGCCACTCCCTTGAGATTAAGGCCAATATAATTACTTAATAGAGTGATGTTGCTGGCATTTAAAGTAATGCCGTTGGAGTTTGCGCCAATAATAGAAAGCGCATAAATACCAGAGCCAGCAGATCCACTATTAAAATTAAAACCTGAGCCAGCATTATTAAAGTTGACTGCAACGAGTGGAGCTGTAGTGGTATTACCTGCGGAATATCCAGGAGCCGTAGTTCCATCAATCAGCACTTTACTAGTGATGGCTGGCAAATCACTTGCCAAAGTAATCACTCCCGCTACCGAAAAGGTAATACTGGAGTATTGGGATGATGGCGCGCCATTAGCAGAAGTTATAGCCGCCCTAAGCGATCCCGCTCCCGCGTCACTTAATGTAGTAACAACATAATTTACGCTTGGCGTAGCAGCGGCTGAAGATACACCGCTATCACTCCCGCCCCCACAAGCCACTAACCCAAATGATAAAACGGCAATTATGGCTAGACAACCAAAGCGAAAGTATTTTAAAAAAGAAGGTGGCAACATTAAGATTCCCAGTATGTACTTGTAAATAGACTTATTTGTCGTGATTTTATCCCTAAAGCTAGTTCAAAATTCTTTTTGAAGAGATTTTCTCGTTAGATAACGCTACACCATATATTTATTGGAGTTTCGGAAGAATTTATAAGGCGCAAATAGAAAAACGACTTAGGAATTTCTTCCTAAGTCGTTCATTTATGGTGGGCCCACCAGGACTTGAACCTGGGACCAAAGGATTATGAGTCCTCTGCTCTAACCAACTGAGCTATAGGCCCGTTAGTCTTTAACTCAATCTTCCTCGAGGAAGGTCTTAAGTTTATCGCTGCGACTTGGATGACGCATCTTGCGCAAAGCTTTGGCTTCGATTTGACGGATACGCTCACGAGTAACGTCAAATTGTTTTCCAACTTCTTCTAACGTGTGATCGGTGCTCATTTCAACACCGAAGCGCATACGTAATACTTTTGCTTCACGTGGTGTCAGTGAATCTAGAACGTCCTTCACAACATCACGCATCGAATCATGCAAAGCCGCTTCAGCTGGAGCCAAGGTATTTCCGTCTTCAATGAAGTCGCCCAAATGAGAATCTTCATCGTCACCGATTGGAGTCTCCATGGAGATTGGCTCTTTAGCAATCTTCATGATCTTACGAATCTTGTCTTCAGGAATTTCCATCTTCAGTGCCAAAGTTGCAGCATCTGGCTCATGACCAGTTTCCTGCAAAATTTGACGGCTGATACGGTTCATCTTATTGATGGTCTCAATCATATGAACCGGGATACGGATCGTACGAGCTTGATCGGCAATAGAACGGGTAATCGCCTGACGAATCCACCAAGTTGCATAGGTGGAAAATTTGTAACCGCGACGGTATTCAAACTTATCTACCGCCTTCATCAAACCAATGTTACCTTCTTGAATCAAATCCAAGAACTGCAAACCACGGTTTGTGTATTTCTTAGCAATAGAAATCACCAAACGTAAGTTGGCTACAGTCATCTCACGCTTAGCTTCACGTGCTCGCTTCTCACCAGCGATCATTTGCTTATTTACTTCTTTTAATTCTGGAAGCGGCAATACAACACGGGTTTGAATATCAATTAACTTCTGTTGAAGCTCTTGAATAGCTGGCACGTTACGCTCCAAAAGAGCGCTGTACGGCTTGTTCTCTTTAAGCAACTTACCTGTCCACTCCAAGTTCATAGACATCTTAGGGAAGTCTTTTAAAACTTCGCCACGATTGACGCCGACTTTATCCACGAGGAGACTAACAATACCGCGCTCTAATTTCCAAACTTGATCAACTTGTGAACGCATGGTGTCACACAACTTCTCAACACTCTTAGCGGTTAAGCGGAAGCCAAGCAACTCATTACGAATAGCTTCCTGAGCTTTTACATAAGCCGGGCAGTTGTAACCTTCTTTTTCAAAGGCCTTGCGCATTTTTTCTGCTTGAGCACGAACAATTGCAAACTTCTCTAAAGAGATTTGCTTTAACTCTTCAAGCTGCTTAGCGTTAGCTGTGCTGGCACCGCCGCCACCGCCGCTTTCATCATCACCAGCATCTTCACCCTCTTCGGCGTCTGGATCTTCTTCCGGCTCTTCTGGTCCTAATTTAATATCTTCTGCGTTTGGATCTACCAAACCGTCAACAAATTGATCAATCTCGATTTCACCACTAGTGATCTTGTCGATGTTTACCAACATTTCAGCGATAGTCACAGGACAAGCTGACAATGCCATCACCATATCTTTAAGACCAGCTTCAATCTTCTTAGCGATAACAATCTCGCCTTCGCGAGTTAAGAGATCAACAGTACCCATCTCGCGCATATACATACGCACTGGATCGGTTGTACGACCGAATTCTGAATCCACTGTTGAAAGCGCTGCCTCAGCCTCTTCCTCAGCCTCTTCCTCAGATGCAGCAGCAGCTGTGTTGTCTGACAGAATTAATGTTTCAGCATCAGGGGCCTGCTCATAAACAGTAATGCCAATATCGTTTAACAAGCTGATCAAAGTTTCTAATGCATCAGCATCAGACAACTCATCGGACATTACGTCATTCATCTCACCATGGGTCAAGTAACCCTTGGACATACCCATCTTGATCAAGGTCTTCAAACGAGCACGACGTAATTCTTGCTGCTCTTCAGAGCCGAGCTGTTGTGCTGCAAATTCTTTTAAGAGAGCCTTCTCTTTTGCTTTACGCTCACGCGCTTTCTGACGATCTGTCAGTACAGGCTCCGCGCTCTCTGCAGATGCGTCTGCTTTAGCTTTGCGGGCACGGGCTTTTTTATCATCCTCACCAACCACTTCAACCTCAGCCTCAACCTCAACAGCCTTAGCCTTTTTAACTTTTACCTCTACCTTTTCCTCAGCAGCAAGCCCAGCTTTAGCAACCTTGACTGGCTCAGACTTAACCTTTTTAGCCGCCTCAGATTTAGTAGCAGGGGTAGCTGGCTTAGCGACTGGTTTTGCTGCAGCCTTCACCGGTGCTTTAGTTGCCGGCTTAGATGCGGGTTTAGCCGCTACCTTCACAGACTTAACCGGGACTTTGGGTACCGATTTAGCCACTTGCTTAGCTACCGGCTTTGCTACCGCCTTCACCGGCTTAACTGGCGCCTTTGCAGCTGTCTTAGGCAACGCCTTGACAGGCTTAGCCGGAGCTTTTGCAACTGGCTTTGCAGCAGCTTTAACCGGTTTAACTGGCGTTTTTGCCGCTAGCTTGGCTACAGGTTTCGCTGCTACCTTCACAGACTTAACTGGAGCTTTTGTTTTAGCAACTGGTTTAGCAGGTTTTTTAGTCTTGATATTGGGCATCTATTAGCACTTATTCACATTACTGTTTATTGATATCGACTGATTAAGTACAGCCACGTTGTCTACTTGCCCAAAATTTAATAAAAATAAAGCGCAAGTGGCTGAATTAAATCGGTTTTTTCTTGGGAAGAGAGGATTATAGTCGATCGCGACTTTTTCACCCTACCCATACATAGAAATATGGGGTAAATTTCGAGCTTTTCTAGGGTTAAATCTGTAAATTCTTAAGAAAATTTCAGGCGCTCGCCCAATTCTCTATATCTAGCTCTATCTTGGTCAGTCGCTACTCCCCCTGAAATTTTCTGGGTAATCTCAGTCATCTCCTGCTTTAGATGGGTCAATTCCAGCTTTTTAAAAGCGCCTTCCAAGTCTGCAGATGCCCCCTCTAAATCGAGATCGGAGCCCATTACCCGTTTTCTGAGTACTTCATAGAGCGGAGCAAGCTCGCTACGAGCAAGCTGCTCTTGAAACAAAGCGAATGCACCAGCTCCAACAGTTGGGGATTTTCCGTTCTCCCCAGGGATCAACTCCACCAAGTCACATTGCGCTAACAAGTCTTTCATTAACTCATGGGCTTTGGCAGACCTCTGTTCGGATGCCTGCAAAGCAAGTGCCCGCTTGTTTTCATCAAACTCTTTACCTAAATGCGGATATTGAATAAGAACGCGTAACATTTGCTCGGCCAAATCCATCGGGGCTTGAGGCGGGGGAATATGTTGTACAGCTGGTTTTTTTCCCGAGCCTTTAAAGTTTTGCCATGGCGTACCAGGGACTCTATTAGCTGAGTTGGGGTTCGATTGGCTTGGAACCCGTGGCGCTGCATTTGAATAGCTAGCTTGCTGTACTGGCGCGGGTGCTACCGTTAGCCCACAAAATGACTCAAGTTCTGCAGGAGTGGAATTTGTCCGAATAGCCACTTCCCTTAATATCTGCGTCCGAAGAGCTATAGGGGGCATAGAAAGTAATAAAGGCTTAGAAGCATGATGCGTTTGCGCCCTACCCTCTGGGGTAGTTAGTTCATGACCTTCGCTGACTAGCTTGAAGAAAAAACTGGAAAGCGACATCGCCTCTTTAATTACCTTCTCAAACGCCGGAGCACCATAAGCGCGCACATAGCTATCTGGATCATGTTCAGTAGGTAAGAATAAAAAACGAATTTCTTTATCGTCTGACATCAAAGGCAGGCAGGCCTCTAAGGCTCTCTGCGCAGCCCGCTGACCTGCTGAGTCACCGTCAAAAGAAAAGACAACGCGATCTGTTTGGCGCAAGAGCATACGCACATGATTTGCAGTACAAGCAGTACCAAGAGTTGCTACGGCATTAGGAAATCCTAATTGCGCTAGTGCAACAACATCCATGTAGCCCTCACACACCAACACATATTCTTGCGCACGAATTGCTTGGCGCGCCTCAAATAAACCATACAGCGTGTTGCCCTTAGAAAAGAGTGGCGTCTCCGGAGAATTTAAATATTTGGGCTCACCTTGGTCTAAGATGCGACCACCAAAACCAATGGTCTGACCCTTTTGATTGCGAATCGGAAACATGATCCGATCACGAAATCGATCGTAACGTCTGGCAGTTTGTTGACCTTCGCTTTGCTCACTCTGAATAAGTAAACCCCCTTCCAACAAGGTTTTAGCAACCTCATCATTGGAGTAAGAACCAAAAACCGCTTCAAGTCCCTGCCATCCATCGGGAGCATAACCAAGGGCATAGCGTTTTGCGATCTCCCCAGTAAGTCCGCGCCCTTTTAAATATTCAACAGCGCGTGGGGTATTTTTAAGTTGTTGGCGATACCAGTCTGCTGCTGAACTCATCACTTCGCTAAGTGCCATCGTCTGCTGCTGCCTTGCGACATCATTAGCGGTGCGTTCTTCGCGAGGTACCGTTAAACCAGCAGATCGCGCTAAATCTTCAATAGCATCTACATATCCCAGTCCAGCATATTCCATTAAGAAGCTGATGGCTGAACCATGCGCACCACACCCAAAGCAGTGATAAAACTGCTTATTTGGTGAAACTGAAAATGAAGGGGACTTCTCTTGATGAAAGGGGCACAAACCTTGATAGTTTGCGCCAGCCTTTTTTAATTTAACGTGCTGCCCAACCACATCGACGATGTCAATCCGATTTAATAGATCGGCAATGAAGGATTGGGGGATGAGAGCCATGATTTGGCGGTGCGATTTCGTTAAGTAAGAATCTTTAGCTTACTTAAATACTCACTTGGCTAGTGCGGCTTTCACTAAAGCAGAAACTTTGCCCATATCAGCTTTACCTGCCAATTGAGGTTTCAGTGCACCAATGACTTTACCCATATCTTGTGGGCCACTTGCACCTGTTGCAGCAACTGCAGCAGCAACGGCAGCTTCCACTTCTACATCAGAGAGTTGCGCCGGCAGATACAACTGCAAGATTTCCATCTCACCCGCTTCGATCGCGACCAAATCATCGCGCCCTGCCGTTGCGAATTGAGAAATAGAATCTTTACGTTGCTTAATTAACTTTTCAACAATCGCCACTACCCCGGCATCATCAACAACTACGCGCTCATCAACCTCGCGTTGCTTAATAGCAGCCAATAAAAGTCGAATAGCGCCTAGACGCGCAACTTCTTTTGCACGCATAGCCGATTTCATATCTTCAGTGATTTGATCTTTAAGACTCATGGAATTATTCCTTTAGTTCAATTAACAGTCGTTAAGCCGCAAATTAAAAAGCAAAAACCCGCTGCGTTTCACCGTCAGCGGGTTTCAAAGCTTCTCGGTGAAGAGAGCTTTTAAATTCTATTAGTACAGCTTTTTAGGCAACATCTGGCTGCGAATACGCTTGTAATGGCGTTTAGCAGCAGCTGCTTTCTTGCGTTTACGTTCAGCTGTTGGCTTCTCGTAAAACTCGCGTGCACGCAAGTCGGTCAATAGACCATTTTTTTCAATAGTGCGCTTGAAACGGCGCAATGCCACTTCAAAGGGTTCGTTTTCGCGTAGGCGGACTGTAGTCATTCTTGTTTAACTCGTATATGCTCGAAAAATATCGAAAAATTAACTGAATCACGGATTCTAGCACGACCAAGTAAAAAAATGATTGTTTTAGGAATAGAAACTTCTTGTGACGAGACCGGAGTGGCCTTATACGACACCTCCGCCTGGGAAAATGGCGCCTCCGCCTCCCAGGGGATCCTCGGTCAGGCCCTGCATTCACAGATTGCCATGCACAAAGATTATGGTGGTGTAGTGCCAGAATTGGCCTCCCGAGACCATATTCGCCGTGTTTTACCTCTTTTGGACCAGACATTAGCTCAGGCAGCAATGCAACTAAGCGATATTGAGGCTGTAGCCTTCACTCAGGGGCCTGGTTTGGCTGGGGCACTACTTGTGGGTAGTGCCTTTGCTAAATCCTTGGCACAGGGCCTACAAATCGCTTCAATTGGCATTCATCACCTTGAAGGCCATCTTCTTTCTCCACTTTTGGGCGCTTCCGCCCCTACTTTTCCCTTTATTGCCCTCTTAGTTTCAGGTGGTCACACCCAGCTAATGCTGGTGAGCGGAGTTGGTAAGTACGAACTGCTGGGAGAAACCTTGGATGACGCTGCTGGCGAAGCTTTTGATAAAACGGCCAAATTACTAGGTTTGGACTACCCCGGTGGCGCCGCCATCTCCAAATTAGCAGAACAAGGTATTCCTGGGAAGTTTGAACTACCCAAACCCATGCTGCACTCGGGAGACTTGGATTTTTCTTTTTCAGGCCTGAAAACCGCAGTACTCAATCAAGTTAAAAAATTCGAAGAAAAAAAGATCACAAACCCACAAGAAATCCAACAATTTCATGCGAATTTAGCCAGAGGATTTGTTGATTCACTGGTGGGTGTACTAGTTAGTAAATCCGAGAAAGCGCTCCAACAAACTGGTTGTAAGCATTTAGTGCTTGCGGGTGGTGTCGGCGCCAATTCACAACTTCGAGCCGCTTTAAATGAAAAATCTAATGCCGGCAAGTTTGAAGTGCACTACCCACCTTTAGATCTTTGCACCGATAACGGCGTCATGATTGCTTTTGCAGGCGCATTAAGAATGCTAGCCGATAACAATGGCTCCACTACATCAGGAGCCTTTGACATCAAGCCGCGTTGGGATTTGGCAAGCAATAACCTGCCTTAGTTACCACCTAATTACGCTTACTTATTGCTTAACCGCTTACGAACCTAGACTGATCTTGGCGTAAGCACTGTGGTTATGAATAGACTCAAAGTTTTCAGCTTCTACAACCAGCGAAAGAATCCGAGGGTCATCCTTAAGACGTCCCGCAACATCACGCACTAAATCCTCAACAAACTTTGGATTGTCATAAGCGCGCTCGGTAACCCACTTCTCATCTGGACGCTTGAGTAGTCCCCACAGCTCACTAGAAGCTTCACTTTCTGCAGCAGTAACCAAATCTTCAACAGTCATTTGGGTTTTAGAATCCAGCACAACAGACATCGTCACATGAGAGCGTTGATTATGTGCACCGTATTCAGAAATTTCTTTTGAGCAAGGACACAAACTCATCACCGGAACTAAAGCGCGCAAGTTCAGCTGAACATCTATTTGACCGGTATCACTTTGCTTGGCTTTTGCAATCCAAGTCACTTCATAATCCATCAAGCTTTCAACCCCAGAAACAGGAGCCGACTTCTTTACAAAGTGCGTATAAGTAAATTGGATGCGACCTTCAGTGGCATTGAGAAGCGGGAGCATCTCACGCGCCATCTTCACCACTACCGCGCTATCAATCGCTTCATCTTGCTTTTGCAAAAGCGCAATAAATCGAGACATATGCGTACCCTTGATATGAGCAGGCAAAGCCACGTCCATTTCAAAGTTACCAACCGCTGGAAAGACTCCGCCTTTAGTGCGAACAGTCAAAGGATGACGTAATCCACGTATCCCTACTTGCTCAATTGGCAAGGCGCGCTCATCCCGTGCGGATTGCACATCGGGCATCAGTTCAGATTTTATAAAAGGGGCTTTAAGATCGTTCATGACTCTATTTTCAGACAAAACTTACTTATTTGCCCAAACAGGCCGTATTTACTGCTAAAGCAGTTGGAAACCGCTCGTTAATAGATTTGCTTATGCCGTCAACATCCAACCCACAATTGGCCATGAGCAGCTTGTAATCGCCATGCTCGACAAACTCATCCGGTATTCCTAATTGCAGCAGTGGTTTGCTTAACCCTAGACTTGATAAGGCCTCTAAACAGGCGCTACCAGCACCGCCTTGAATCGCTCCATCTTCGATGGTGACCAAGTAATCATGATCATTAGCCAAATCTTGAATAAGCCCAACATCCAAGGGCTTCACAAAACGCATATTGGCAACAGTGGCATCGAGTTTTTCAGCAACTTCTAATGCAGGGTAAAGCAAGGTACCAAAAGCCAAGATAGCAATACGTTGACCATTAGGCGCATGAGATTGACGACGAATTTCACCCTTACCAAGAGGGACCGTGCGCAACTCTTTAGAGGGAATGGTACCCACCCCAGCACCACGTGGATAACGCACCGCGCTCGGATGTTGCTGATGAAAGGCGGTAGTCAGCAAGTCACGACTCTCCGCCTCATCTGCCGGCGTCATCACCAGCATATTGGGAATGCAACGCAAGAATGGGATGTCATACACACCAGCATGAGTAGCGCCATCAGCACCAACCAAGCCAGCGCGATCCAATGCAAATAGCACTGGCAAATCTTGAATCGCTACATCATGAATTAATTGATCGTAAGCGCGTTGCAAGAAAGTCGAATAAATCGCGACAACAGGTTTCATACCTTCGCATGCCATACCTGCCGCAAAGGTCACCGCATGTTGCTCTGCAATCCCAACATCGTAGTAACGTTTTGGAAAATTCTTCTCAAATTCCACCAGGCCAGATCCCTCACGCATTGCAGGGGTAATACCAATTAATAATGGATCGGCATGAGCCATATCGCATAACCACTCACCAAATACTTCTGTAAAGGTTTTTTTAGAGGAGGTATTGGAAACAACCCCTTCTTCAGGATTAAATTTACTGGGGCCGTGATACAGCACTGGGTCGGCTTCAGCCAACTCATAGCCTTGCCCCTTGCGAGTCACCACATGCAAGAACTGAGGGCCGCGCCCTTCTAGCGCTAGACGTCGCACGTTCTGCAACATCGGAATCAAGGCATCTAAGTCATGACCGTCGATCGGCCCAAAATAGTTAAAACCAAACTCTTGAAAAATCGTTGAAGGTGACACCATGCCTTTGGCATGATCTTCTAAGCGTTTTGCAAATTCGCGTAAAGGTGGTGCAATTGATAGAACACTATCAATCCCCTTTTTCGTTGCTGAATAAATATTGCCACTCAGTAATCTTGCAAGATGGCGGTTGAGGGCGCCCACCGCAGGAGAAATTGACATGTCGTTGTCATTCAGAATGACTACCAAAGGCAGCTCATCACACACCCCTGCGTTATTCATGGCTTCAAAAGCCATGCCACCTGTCATGGCGCTATCACCAATCACTGCGACTGCCACCCGCTTTTCACCCTTGGTTTGGAAGGCGCGTGCCATTCCCATTGCCGCAGAAATACTGGTCGAAGAGTGGCCTGTTCCAAAAGCGTCGTAATCACTTTCAGAACGACGGGGAAAGCCTGATAAACCATTGAACTGACGCAGGGTACTCATGCGATCACGACGACCTGTTAATATTTTGTGTGGATAGCTTTGATGACCCACATCCCAAACGATGCGGTCGTGTGGCGTATCAAACACATAATGCAAAGCGATGGATAGCTCAACGGTTCCCAAATTTGAGGATAGGTGCCCCCCAGTTTTAGAAACGGAGTCCAGAATAAATTGACGCAACTCCTCAGCTAGCGCAGGTAATTCCTCACGAGGAAGCTTCTTTAAGTCAGCGGGAGTATTAATGGAATTTAAAGTCATTAAATCAAAATAATTATTTATTTGCCTCTGTTAACAACCAAAAGAGCCAAATCTTTGAGGGCCTGCCCTTTGCTGCCAAAACCTTCCAAGCTGGCTATTGCCTCGTCTTGTAATTGTCTTGCCTGCTTCTGCGCATAGTCTAAACCCATCAAGGTCACGTAGGTCGGCTTATCGTTAGCAGCGTCCTTACCCGCAGTCTTTCCTAGGGTTTGACTATCAGCAGTGGCATCAAGCACATCGTCGACGATCTGAAAAGCCAGTCCTAGGGCACGGGAATAAGTTGCCAGACTCTCCATTTGCGAAAAATTCAAAGATGCAGTAATACCCCCCATTTCTACAGCGCAGGACAAAAGCGCACCAGTCTTCATGGCATGCATTCGTTTTAAAAGATCTAGATCTAACTTTTTGCCGACACTTTCCAAATCAATCGCCTGGCCACCAGCCATGCCACGAGATCCCGAGGCTGCTGCCAGCAAGCTTATGAGCGATAAACGAATATCCGAATCGCAATTGGCGCCAGCCAATATTTCAAATGCACGCGTTTGCAAGGCATCGCCTACCAATAAGGCGGTCGCCTCATCAAAGGCCTTATGTACCGTGGGTCTACCGCGACGCAGATCGTCATCATCCATACAAGGCAAATCATCATGAACTAGCGAATACGCGTGAATGCATTCAATTGCGGCTGCGGCTGCATCTAAAGCGGCATCTTGAGAATTGCCCAACTGACCAGCCGCATAGACCAATAAAGGTCGAATACGTTTACCACCACCCTGGGCCGCGTAACGTATAGCAGCGTGCAATCGAACTGGCTCGGTTTGAACTGGATCCAGTAAGACATCCAAAGCCTGCTCAGCTCGCGCTGAGTGCGCTTGCAACCATTCTTGAAATTGGAAGGGAGAAGTCATTTGGGGGTCGCTCTAATGCAAGAACAAGAGCAATTAAGCCTCAAAAACCCGAACCTGCTGCTCCACCTGCGCAAGCATACCTTGGCAGTGCTTTAACAAAGCAGCTCCACGTTGATAGGCCAAAAGCGTCTCCTCCAAGGAGAATTTCCCTGATTCCATATCGGAAATCAGTTTTTCCAGTTCTTTTACGGCCTGCTCATAGCGCAAATTGGGGTCAATCTGGATCTCCAGACCCGGTTTTTGACCTTCAGGTTTTTTTGCTGGCATAGGAAACTTTCTCACTTAAATAGCCCTACATATTAAAGCGAGAAGCCTGTTGGATGGGTATAATCCATCCCTTCCTTTCCAATATCGATTCGTCGATGGTTGGATTGGTTATTCCGCTTAGCTTCGGCTGACGTTTTCGGGGGTGGGGAGAATGACTAATCTGGCTACCGCGCAGAAACTTGCGCCGTCCAATCTGCAGCTGCCGGTTTCGGCCTATTTTGACGTTGATTTATATCAACGCGAACTTGAACTGCTTTTTAAGCAGGGTCCAGGCTATGTTGGCCATGAACTCATGGTTCCCGAATTTGGCTCATACCGCACCCTTGCCGCAGAAAATGAAGGGCGCATACTGGTTCGTAACCCAGAAGGCGTGGAACTTCTTTCCAATGTTTGCCGCCACCGCCAAGCATTAATGCTTAACGGCTCTGGCCAGGTTGACAATATTGTGTGCCCCCTCCATCGCTGGACCTACGATCTTGAAGGTCAATTGTTGGGTGCACCCCATTTCGATGACAAGCCTTGCTTAAACCTCGGTAAATCCCCTTTGCAAAACTGGCAAGGACTGCTATTTGAAGGTCCACGCGACGTACGTACCGACCTGGCCAAACTAGGCGTTGCCGATGATTTGAAGTTTGAGGGGTATGTTCTGGATCACGTCGAGGTTCACGAATGCAACTACAACTGGAAAACGTTTATCGAGGTCTACCTCGAGGACTATCACGTTGTTCCATTTCACCCTGGTTTAGGGAAATTTGTCTCCTGCGAAGATCTCCGCTGGGAATTCGGCGAATGGCATAGCGTACAAACCGTTGGCATTCATAAAAACCTCACAACACCAGGTTCACCGGTTTATCGCAACTGGCATGAAGCTGTTCTGCGTCATTACGAAGGACAAACGCCACGTCATGGCGCTATCTGGCTGACCTACTACCCCAATGTCATGGTCGAATGGTACCCAGGCGTTCTATGCGTATCAACACTTCACCCGATGGGACCAAATAAGACAAAAAACATTGTCGAATTTTATTACCCAGAAGAAATCGCCTTATTCGAACGTGAATTCGTGGAAGCTGAACGCGCTGCCTACATGGAAACATGCATTGAAGATGATGAGATCGCTGAGCGCATGGATGCGGGTCGCGCAGCCCTGTTAGCTCGTGGCGACAACGAGGTTGGTCCTTATCAAAGCCCCATGGAAGATGGCATGCAACACTTTCATGAATGGTACCGTCGCGCCATGAACTATCAGGGCGCGTAATTCGTTTCTACTGCAGTTCTTCATAGGAAGTTCAGATGACTCCTCTCATTACCGCAAATCAATTAGAAGAAATTATTAATAGTGGCGAGAATGTCTTGCTTTGTGATTGCCGCTTTGATTTGGCCGATCCTGCCGCAGGCAAAAAAGCTTACGAAGAAAATCATATTCCTGGCGCCATCTATGTAGATTTGGATACCGACCTCTCTTCTGAAAAAACCGGCAAGAATGGTCGCCACCCTTTACCAAACCCAGAAGCTTGGGCAGATACAAAGACCCGCTTAGGCATAGACCCCAATACCTTAGTAGTCGCTTACGATCAGCAAGGCTCAGTGTTTGCAAGTCGTTTATGGTGGATGCTCAAAGCCACTGGCCACGCTAAGGTTCAAGTGCTCGATGGCGGTCTCGATGCCTGGAATGGCCCAATGGGTAGCATGCCTCGCAAGCCAACTCCTACAGCCCATGCAATCAAGCCTATGCCCTACGTAGGCCTGGTTTTGGTAAGTGAAGTTGAAGCTAACTTAGAACACCAGAAAAAATTGATCATTGATGCACGCGCCAATGATCGTTTTCATGGTCAGAATGAAACAATAGATCCCGTTGGTGGACATATTCCCGGGGCTATCAATCATTTTTTTAAACATAATTTGTCAGCACCGCTTTTTAAATCACCTGAACAGCTTTTTAATGACTTTTTAGAGTTGCTCGGACCACGTAAAGCATCGGAAGTAATCCACCAGTGTGGCTCAGGTGTAACCGCCTGCCATAACTTGTTGGCCATGGAAATTGCGGGTCTGAAGGGCTCGCAACTTTACGCAGGCAGCTGGAGCGAATGGTGCTCCGATCCTGCAAGACCCATCGAGATCTAGACCGGCAACAAAAGGGTAATTCCTGTCTTTTAATGTGAAAAGGATAGAAGCACTACAAACCCTACGCCACAAGCAATTAAAACTGTTTGACGCAAAGACTCTACCCAATGTGGCTTACGATGCATTTGGGGGATAAGGTCACTCACAGCAATGTAAATAAAACTACTAGAGGCAATAACCAATAGGTAAGGCATGGCAGCATGGGCTTTTTCTAAAAAGAAATAGGCCAAGATTCCGCCCACTACCGCAGATAAACCGCAATAAAAGTTGTAAAGCAGAGCGCGTGTGCGCGTGAAGCCCGCATTAATCAACACAATGTAATCGCCAATCTCCTGAGGAATCTCATGAGCGATGATGGCTAGTGCAGTAAAGATGCCAACATGATAGTCAGCCATAAAAGCGGCCGCGATCAGAACACCATCTACGAAGTTGTGCAGGCCATCACCAACCAAGATCATCCAACCGCTACGCCCTGCCTCTTCAGCATCATGACCATGGTGATGATCGTGCCCATCTCCTTCGTGGTGATGACTATGACGCAAGAGCGCAATTTTTTCAAGCAGAAAGAAACCGAGCAGACCCGCTAAGAGAGTGGCAAAAAGCATTTGAGGGCTAGAACCTTCCATACTGAAAGCTTCAGGCAGAGAATGCAGCAATGCTGTCGAGAGTAATATCCCCACGGACACACTCACCATGCTATTCACCATCTTAGAAAGCGAGGTGGTGGAAAAGCTAGCTGCAATCAAAACGCTAACGGTGCCAGCTAAAGCAGTGACCAACAAAATACTTTGCAGAACAGTCATAACGATCAACGCATCTCTTTTTGAGTAAATACAACAGGAGAAAAGCTGGCGAAGTATTCGAAGTATTTCTGGTGATTTGTGTTTTTGATAGATATTGTCATTAATGTGCCTCTTCCCAATTATCGCCAATTCCGATACTAACAAGCAATGGAACCTTGAGCTCAGCAACTGAGCACATAAGTCCAGGTAACTTCTCTTGCAAAAGGGCGACCTCATCCAGAGGCACATCAAACACCAATTCATCATGAACTTGCAGCAACATGCGCGTTTTCAATTGCTCTTTTTCCAGCCATTCCTCTACAGCAATCATGGCCAATTTAATTAAATCGGCTGCGGTTCCCTGCATAGGCGCATTGATGGCAGCACGCTCAGCACCTTGGCGACGAGGTCCATTAGAGCCTTTAATTTCAGGAAGCCAAAGTCGTCTGCCAAAAACGGTCTCCACGTAACCATGCTCTCTCGCCTCACCACGAGTGCGCTCCATATATTGGGCCACCCTAGGGTAACGATCAAAATACCGAGCAATATAGTTTTGTGCTGCGGCGCGCTCAATGCCTAAATTGCCAGCCAAACCGAATGCACTCATGCCATAGATCAATCCAAAGTTAATCACCTTAGCGTAACGTCTCTGCTCAGAAGTGACTGCTTCGAGCGGAACACCAAAGATCTCCGCGGCAGTGGCTTGGTGCACATCCTTTCCAGCGGCAAAGGCAGCGAGTAAATTCTCATCCTCTGCAATATGCGCCATGATGCGCAACTCAATCTGAGAGTAGTCAGCTGAAAGCAATTTACAGCCATCAGCTGGAATAAATGCCTCACGAATGCGCCTACCTTCTTCAGTGCGCACCGGAATATTTTGCAAATTTGGATCACTCGATGCCAAGCGCCCAGTAACAGCCGTTGCTTGCGAAAAATTTGTATGTACGCGCCCAGTTTTAGGATCAGCCATGCGAGGCAACTTCTCAATATACGTCGACATTAATTTGGCTAGACTGCGATAGTCCAAAATTCGGGCTGGTAATGGATAGTCTTCCGCGAGTTTTTGCAGAACCTCTTCATCAGTAGAAGGGGCACCTGAAGGTGTCTTTTTAACAATAGGTAATTCCAACTGCACAAACAAAATTTCCGCAATCTGCTTGGGGGATTGAATATTAAATGGCTGACCCGCTAATTGATGTATCTCCCCCTCAAGAGCAAGCAAGCGTTTGCCAACTTCTTGACCTTGCTTAGCCAATAGCGCTGAATCAATTCGAATGCCATTACGCTCCATAATGCCAAGTACTCGCATCGCTGGCATCTCAATTTTTTCGTAAACATATAGCAGGCCAGGATTCGCCTGAATCTGTGGCCAAAGCTCGAGATGTAAACGCAGAGTGATATCCGCATCCTCTGCCGCATAGTCCGTGGCGATCTTGAGATCCACTTGATCAAAACCAATCTGATGCACGCCTTTGCCACATACCTCTTCATAGCGAATGGTTTTCATCCCCAAATGGCGCTCAGCCAAGCTGTCCATATTGTGAGGAAGATGGGACTCCAAAACATATGACTCCAGCATGGTGTCAAAACGAATTCCCTGAAGCGTAATTCCATAATTGGCAAAAATATGGGCATCGTACTTTAAGTTCTGTCCAACTTTTAAATGAGCAGCACTTTCTAGCCAAGACTTAAAGCGTGCAAGAACTAAATCTCTATTTAACTGAGTCTCACCATGACGATGTGCAACTGGAATGTAACAAGCCTCTCCAGGAGTAACCGATAGAGAGATGCCAACTAATTCTGCAGCTAATGCGTCTAGACCAGTAGTCTCGGTATCTAACGCGACTAACTGGGCATTCTCAATTTTTTTCAGCCATTTATCCAGACCCTCTAGATCAATCACACACTCATAGTTGCGCTCAATAGCATCTTGAAGATCCGTCACATCCTGAGTTAATGCTTTAGTGGGTGCGCTAGCCTTTTTGACGTCGGCGCTGTAAGCAGATGATATGGTCGAAGGCAATGGACTGCCAGCCAAATCAAAGGCCGCCTCTTCTACAGCTTCCTTTGACCCACTCAGTTTTTTCTCAACATCGCGTAGCCAAGTCTTAAATGCATAACGCTCAAACAGTTCTCGTAGGAGTGGAGCATCTTCAGGTTTTGCATGCAGATCCTCCAACCCAGGGAGATGGGGCGATAAATCACAATCCGTTTTCACCGTAATGAGTTGTCGTGCTTGAGGCAACCAATGCAAGGTAGCTCGCAAATTCTCGCCAACCACACCTTTCACCTGATCGGCGTTAACCATCAAATTATCTAAATCGCCAAATTCTGCAAGCCATTTATTGGCCGTCTTTGGACCAGCTTTTGGAACACCCGGCACGTTATCCACCGCATCACCAATAATGGAGAGGTAGTCAACAATACGTTCAGGCGGAACCCCAAATTTAGCAATCACACCTTCGGTATCTAATTTTTCGTTGGTCATCGTATTAATGAGCGTGACCGAAGAATTTACCAACTGAGCAAGATCTTTATCGCCAGTAGAAATAATAGTTTCCCAGCCGGCCTGAGTGGCCTGACAAGCCAAGGTGGCAATAACATCGTCCGCCTCAACACCAGTAACCATCAGAACAGGCCACCCCAAAGCCTTTACCATGGCGTGAATAGGCTCAATTTGCTTAACCAAGTCTTCTGGCATGGGTGAGCGATGGGCTTTGTATTCCGAGTACATTTCATCGCGGAAAGTCTTTCCTTTTGCATCAAACACGCAGGCGATGTAATCCGCTTTTAGCTCTGATCTTGCTCGGCGCATCATATTGACCATTCCATAAATGGCCCCAGTTGGCTCACCAGCTCCATTCCTAAGATCTGGCATGGCATGAAAGGCGCGATACAGGTAGCTAGAACCGTCTACCAACAAGAGTCTATGTTTAGTCATACCGCAATCGTACAATCTAGTTGCAAACTTCCCATGGATAAGGCTGTAGAACTGCCCGAGAGTGGGCTTTAAAAGGTGAAAATGATGCATCTAACAACAAATTTATTAACCCAATTAACTCGCCAAGCCCTTGGTTTAGCTGGGATTTTTATGATTTTTAGTCTTTTTCTATCGCCTGCCGCCCAAGCCCAGGCAACTAGCCAGGCTTTAAGCCCTGCGGAATTGCAACAAATCAATAATCAGCCACTTGCTCCTGAAGTGAGTGCTTCTGGTGCGATCAATACCCCTGGAACTCGTAAACCGAGCTTTCAACATAAAGAATCTACTGGCACGGAAGTGACCGAATATAAAGATGCTAATAGCCCTACTCAAGTGCAGGTAAAGACCAAGTACACCACTTATGAGATGTCTCCTCCTGACTCAGTAAAGCCTGGGCCGCCATCTGGAGAAGGCGAGCTACTGAGCGTTCCGAGCATTAGCATTCCTTTCTAAGTTAAACGACTCACTGGCTGACTGATTCATGGCTGTTTTTACTCCGCTCGAACTTAGCGATATCTCCACATGGATTGCGCAGGATTTCAATATTGGTCAGGCGAGTGAAATTCGTGGTATCCATGGTGGTATTGAAAACTCTAATTTCTTCTTAGATACCATTCTTGATGGGAAAAAACAGGAGTATGTTTTAACGATTTTTGAAAGATTATCAGCAGAACAACTCCCTTATTACCTAGAGCTAATGCGTCATTTAGCGGATAAAGGGATCCCTGTACCAAGGCCTCTTGAGAACAAACAAGGGAATATTCTGTTTTCCCTCAAAGGTAAGCCAGCAGCGATTGTCTCTAAATTACCAGGCTTATCCAGACTTACTCCAGAAGCAAGACATTGCGCATTAGTTGGCGAGATGCTGGCCAAAATGCATTTAGCTAGCGCAGACTACTTAAAGTCACAGGCCAATTTGCGTAGTCTTTCATGGTGGCAAAAAACAGTACCGCAGGTATTGCCGCACTTAAATAACCCGCAAAAAGAATTGCTGATAAGCGAACTTGCCACACAAGAAAAATTCTTTGGTTCCTCTGAATACGCGAAGCTTCCTCAAGGCGCAAGCCATTGCGATCTCTTTAGAGATAACGTGCTCTTTGATTCTAAGGGCACAAGCGATACCTCTCAAGATCAACTGGGCGGCTTCTTTGATTTTTATTTTGCTGGAACCGATAAGTGGTTATTCGACTTAGCGGTAACGGTAAATGATTGGTGTCTTGCCGAGAATAAAAAGGATTTGGATCCATCACGCTTTAATGCGCTGATGGATGCCTACCAATCCGTGCGCCCCCTTACAGAAGAGGAAAGTGTCAGTTGGCCATTCATGATTCGCGCAGCAGCATTACGCTTTTGGATCTCCCGTTTATGGGATTTCTATTTGCCACGGGATGCCCAGATACTGACCCCACATGACCCTACTCACTTTGAGAATATTCTATTAAGTCGCAGAGGAATATGAAGCTCATTTCTGTTGCCCCTAAAAATGGATACACCTGGATTAGACAAGGTGTTTGGTTATTCAAACAAAATCCACTAGGCTTTTTTATGCTGGTGTTTATGTATGTTTTTGCCGCTCAACTTGCAGTTTTGGTGCCAGTCATTGGTGTTCTTGCGGTATTAATTCTGACACCGACTTTATCGGTTGGCTTTATGACTGCCTGTCGTCAAGCCATCCAGAAGGAGCGGATTCGTCCGCTGGTTTACGTGATTGCATTGCAATCTACCCCCTTAATTCGCAAAAGAATTTTGCAATTAGGCCTCGTCTATGCTTCATTCATTTTGGTGTTGAGTTTTATCTTAAGCCTGTTGGTGAACTTTGAGCTACTCATCCCAATCATGGCTGGTGATAAACAGATGACACCAGAAGCCCTGCAAGAAATTTATTTGGTTTTATTTTTTGGTGGAGTGCTTTACATTCCGATTGCGATGTTGATGTGGTTTTCACCCGTCTTGGTTGCTTGGGGAAATATGTCAGTACCCCAAGCCCTCTTCTCAAGTTGTATTGCATGCTGGACTAATCGTGGGGCTTTCTTCCTATACATCGCCGCCTGGAGTGTATTTCTGATTGCTCTGCCTTTAGGGATAGGCGCGGTCTTAGATTCGCTTGACTTAGGTCAGGCAGCTTCTTTCATCATTGCTCCGCTTTCCATGGCCGGCCTTACAGTGATGCACTGCTCTTTCTTTGCAACTTGGAAAGCCTGTTTTAGCGATGATGAACCACCAATTATCTTGGCCTAAGCCAAGATAATTATTCAATAGCCGCTAACTTGGCAATACTAAGCTGTAACCACTTTACGCCATTGCGCTTGAAATTTACCTGAGCGCGCGCATCAGCATCATTTCCCTCCAAGGCAGTTACACGCCCTTCCCCAAACTTGGTGTGAAAAACGTTTTGACCAATCGTGAAAGGGTAATTTCCACGAGGTGGCGCGGCCATCCGTCTAATCTCAGTCGATGCAGAGCCAATGCGTTTAGCAGGTTGCTGACGGGAGCTACCAGAATCAAAGAAATCATTGGATTCGTATTCGCGTTGACGCGTATAACCATCTTGCCAAGTAGATCCTGAACTCCGACTATTGCTATTACCACCCCAGCGCGCATCTTTTGCTTTTGGTGTAAGCCATTTGAGAGAATCAGATGGCAGCTCTTCTAGGAAACGAGAAGGCATGTTGTAGCGCACCTGGCCATGTAACATGCGTGACTGAGTATGAGATAAGTAGAGTCGCTCTTTAGCTCGTGTAATAGCCACGTACATTAAACGCCGCTCTTCCTCTAGGCCGTTTAATTCATTCACACTGTTTTCATGAGGAAATAAACCCTCCTCCAAGCCAGTGATAAATACTGCGGTGAACTCCAGACCTTTTGCCGAATGTACTGTCATCAGTTGCACTGCATCTTGACCTGCTTGAGCCTGGTTATCACCCGCTTCTAATGAGGCATGAGATAAGAAGGCGGCCAAAGGAGAAACCTCAACTACACCAGGAGCATTTTCTCCAGGCAAGACTGCTGCTGCAGCATCCTGCCCGTAACCCTCTTCTGCGATAAAGGCACTCGCGGCATTAATTAATTCTTGTAAGTTTTCAACACGATCTTGACCTTCGCGTTCGGTCATATAGTGCTGAATCAAGCCGCTATGCTGAATGACAAACTCCACAGTCTCAGGCAAAGTATTGTGACGAGTGGCTTCCCGCATGTGATCAACCAGCCTGATAAACCCAGCAAGCGTCGCGCCTGCTTTACCGTCCAAAGAGGATGCGGCCAGATAAAGTGAGGACTGTTGTGTACGGGCGGCATCTTGCAATGCCTCGATGGATCGAGCGCCAATTCCGCGTGTTGGAAAATTCACGACTCTTGAAAAAGAGGTGTCGTCGTTAGGATTTTCGAGAAGACGTAAATAGGCGAGCGCATGTTTAATTTCGGCACGTTCAAAAAAGCGTAAGCCGCCGTACACACGATAGGCAATACCTGCAGAGAATAAAGCGTGCTCAATAATTCGTGACTGTGCGTTACTTCTATAAAGCAAGGCAATCTCCGCACGCTTAATTCCGCTATTAACAAGAGCTTTGATTTCATCAACCAACCAAGCAGCTTCAGCATGATCACTAGGAGCATCGTAAATACGGACTGGCTCACCATGACCCGCATCAGTACGTAAATTTTTACCTAAACGCTCTGAGTTATTCGCGATTAAATGATTGGCTGTATCCAGAATATGACCGTGCGAGCGATAGTTCTGCTCTAACTTCACCATCATTGGGTGGAACTGCTTTTCATAAAGACGCATATTCTCGACATCGGCGCCACGGAAGGCATAAATACTTTGATCATCATCACCGACAGCAAAAACTGCGCTGCTTCCAGCACCGCTAACATTTACTGCGCTAGCATCATGTCCTGATAGCAACTTGAGCCACGCATACTGCAAAGCATTGGTATCTTGAAACTCATCGATCAAAATATGGCGAAAGCGCTCTTGATAATGCGTGCGAATAGATTCGTTGTGCTTAAGCAGCTCATAACTACGCAATAAGAGCTCTGCAAAGTCCACAACCCCTTCGCGTTGGCATTGCTCGTCGTAAGCGGCATATAACTGCGCCATCTTGGCCTGAAAGTCATCCCCAACAGCGAGATCACGCGCTCTTTGACCGCGCTCTTTGGCATGAGCAATGAAATACTGCAATTGTTTGGCTGGATATTTCTCATCATCGACCTTTAAACCCTTTAAAAGGCGCTTAATTGCAGAAAGCTGGTCTTGAGTGTCCAAAATCTGGAAAGTGGATGGTAAACCCGCCTCTTTATGGTGTGCACGCAATAAACGGTTGCAAAGGCCATGAAAAGTGCCAATCCACATACCTCGAGTATTAATCGGCAACATCGCCCCCAAGCGGACCATCATCTCCTTGGCAGCCTTATTGGTAAAGGTTACAGCAAGGACTCCAATGGGCGATACTTGCCCCGTCTGGATCAACCAAGCGATGCGGGTGGTGAGAACACGGGTTTTACCGCTTCCCGCCCCCGCTAAGATTAAGCCTGATTGAGCTTGGCCATTTTGGTTTACGGGCGGGAGCGTCACTGCCTCGCGCTGTTCTGGGTTGAGGTTCGCGAGCAAGTCTGAGTACATCGCCCCAATTATAATTTGCCTCTTATGCAAAATGCTTCGAATACCCCCAATTCCTCAGCGACTAGTCCAGCGGACGAACTCGCCAAATCCTACGAACCAGCTCCAATTGAGGCCTACTGGGGCCCAGAATGGGAGCGCAGAGGTGTTGCCGATGCCAGCATGGAGGATGGGAAAGCTGATTTCAGCATTCAATTGCCCCCACCTAATGTCACTGGCACCTTACATATGGGGCATGCTTTTAACCAAACCATCATGGACGGGTTGGTTCGCCATGCGCGCATGTCTGGCAAAAATACCTTATGGGTACCCGGTACTGACCATGCTGGAATAGCCACACAAATTGTTGTTGAGCGCCAATTGGACGCGCAAAAGATTTCACGTCATGACTTAGGACGTGAGAAGTTTCTGGAAAAAGTTTGGGAATGGAAAGAAGCCTCTGGATCCACCATTACCCGTCAAATTCGCCGTTTGGGCGCGTCAATAGACTGGGGTAAAGAATATTTCACTATGGACAGCAAAATGTCCAAGGCAGTCGTTGAAGTATTTGTTCGTCTACACGAACAAGGCTTGATCTATCGTGGCAAACGCTTGGTGAACTGGGACCCTGTTTTAGGTACAGCCGTCTCTGATCTTGAAGTGGTTAGTGAAGAAGAGGATGGCTCAATGTGGCACATCCGCTATCCCCTTACTGATGACTCAGGTCATTTGACTGTAGCGACAACCCGCCCAGAAACTTTACTCGGTGACGTTGCCGTCATGGTGAACCCAGATGATGAACGCTATAAACATCTGATTGGTAAATCCGTCAATCTGCCATTGTGTGACCGTCAAATTCCGATCATTGCGGATGATTATGTAGATTTGAACTTTGGTACCGGTGTTGTCAAGGTAACGCCTGCACACGACTTTAATGACTATGCAGTCGGCCAACGCCATCAGCTGCCACTCATTAATATCCTCACTCTTGATGCCAAAATTAATGAAAATGCCCCGGTTATCTACCAAGGTATGGAGCGTTTTGCTGCTCGCAAACAAATAGTAAGTGATTTAGATGCAGCAGGCCTTTTGGAAAAAGTTCAGCCTCATAAATTGATGGTGCCACGTGGTGATCGAACTCAGACAATTATTGAACCTATGCTCACTGATCAATGGTTTGTAGCTGTTTCCAAACCCAGTCCAGATAATAAATATCAGCCTGGCTCTTCAATTGCTGGCGCAGCATTGGATGCGGTCACTAAGGGGGACATCAAACTTGTTCCTGAAAACTGGATCAGCACCTATACGCAATGGCTTGAAAATATCCAAGACTGGTGCATTTCTCGTCAACTCTGGTGGGGGCATCAAATCCCAGCTTGGTATGGGGACAATGGAGAGATTTTTGTGGCCCGCTCTGAAGAAGAGGCAAAAGCTAAAGCTTCTGCTGCAGGTTACAAAGGGGGTCTAAATCGCGACCCCGATGTATTGGATACTTGGTTCAGCTCTGCCTTGGTGCCATTTAGCTCATTAGGTTGGCCAGAAGAAACACCGGCCCTCAATCATTTCTTACCCTCCTCAGTATTGGTAACAGGGTTTGACATCATTTTCTTCTGGGTAGCGCGCATGGTCATGATGACCTGCCACTTCACTGGAAAAGTACCGTTTCATACGGTATACGTTCATGGCCTAGTGCGTGATGCTGAAGGTCAAAAGATGAGCAAGTCCAAAGGTAATACCTTGGATCCTATTGATCTGATTGATGGCATCAAAATCGAAGAGCTCGTTGCCAAGAGAACTTCTGGCTTGATGAATCCTAAACAAGCAGAGAGCATTGGCAAGAAAACCAAAAAAGAATTTCCAGATGGTATTCCGGCATTTGGTACAGATGCGCTGCGTTTTACCTTCGCCTCTCTTGCTTCATTGGGTCGCAATATTAATTTCGACCAGAAACGTTGTGAAGGTTATCGTAACTTTTGTAACAAACTTTGGAATGCTACTCGCTTTGTTCTGATGAACTGCCCAGGCAATGATGAAGAAAATGGCTTTGCTCCCTGTGATAACCAATGTGGTCCTGATGGCTATTTAGATTTTTCACCAGCAGATAAATGGATTGTTTCTTTATTACAAAGAACTGAGGCTGAAGTCGATAAAGGATTTCAGAACTACCGTTTCGACAATATTGCGACCAACATTTATCAATTTATTTGGGATGAATACTGCGACTGGTATTTGGAGTTGGCAAAAGTTCAATTGCAAACTGGCACTCCAGCACAACAGCGCGCAACACGTCGCACTTTATTGCGCGTTCTCGAAACCATCTTGCGCATGGCACATCCGCTGATTCCGTTTATCACCGAAACACTTTGGCAAACAGTTGGGCCAAAAACTGGCAAAGCACTTGCTAATCAAGAAAAGCAAACTATTGCCTTACAGCCTTACCCCGTCTCTCAACCAGAGAAGATTGATGAACAAAGTGAGGTCTGGGTTGCGCAAATTAAAGCCATCGTTGATGCCTGCAGAAATCTGCGTGGCGAAATGCAAGTCTCACCCGCACTCAGGGTGCCGTTATGGATTTACGGTCCGGAAGCCTTTTTAAAGCAAGCCAGTCCTTACATTACTGCTTTAGCCAAACTATCAGAGGTAAAAATCTACGGCGATGAATCCGCCTTAGAAAAAGATGCTCCCGATTCTCCAATCGCCTTGATTGGAGATCTCAAGCTCTTGCTCAAGATTGAAGTCGATGTTGCTGCAGAGAGAATTCGTCTCAGCAAAGAAATTGACCGCCTGGCTAATGAAATTCAAAAAGCGCGTGGTAAATTGACCAATGAAAGTTTTGTGGCTCGCGCGCCAGAAGAAGTCGTTGCGCAGGAGAAACAACGTTTAACAGGTTTTGAGCAGAATCATGAGAAGCTTGTTGCGCAATTAGAGCGCCTCAAGTAATCAACTATAAAATATATAAGTTAAAAAAATCGGAAGCGAAATGCCCATATCCACCAAAGCGGTTACCAAAGCAGTTTTTCCAGTTGCGGGCTTGGGCACACGCTTCTTGCCAGCTACCAAAGCAAGTCCGAAGGAGATGCTGAATGTAGTTGATAAACCCCTCATTCAGTATGCTGTTGAGGAAGCAGTTGCAGCTGGCATTACTGAAATGATTTTCGTAACCGGTCGTAGCAAGCGGGCTATTGAGGATCACTTTGATAAAGCCTATGAGCTTGAGGCTGAGCTTGAGGCTAAAAATAAACAAGCTCTACTTGAAATTGTTCGCAATGTAAAACCAAGTCATGTGAACTGTGTATATGTTCGTCAATCTGAAGCGTTAGGCCTTGGTCATGCAGTTCTATGTGCTGAAAAATTAGTGAGAGATGAGCCTTTTGCAATTATCCTTGCAGATGACTTGCTTGATGGAAATCCGCCCGTACTAAAACAGATGCTTAAAGTCTTTGAAGAACAAAACGGCTCAGTATTGGCCGTAGAAAAAATAGATCCTGCTAAAAGCAGCTCTTATGGAATCATTTCAGGGACCGAAGTAACTAAAGGCATTTATCGCCTCAATGGTATTGTTGAAAAACCGCAACCTCAGGATGCACCTTCTAACTTAGCGGTTGTAGGTCGCTATGTATTGTCTTCGGACATCTTTAATCACATCCGTAATTTAAAGCCAGGCGCTGGTGGTGAAATTCAACTCACCGATGCTATTGCATCGCTCCTCAAAGAAGAACCAGTGTTTGCTTATGAGTACGATGGCGTACGTTATGACTGCGGAAGCAAACTGGGTTACCTCAAAGCTTCTGTCGAATTTGCCTTGCGTCACCCAGAAGTGAGCGCAGAATTCGCGGCTTATCTTAAAAGCCGTCCGTTAATTTAAACCTAGCCTATCCTTATCTTCTTTTTAAAAAGAAGACCAAAACATTTCCTTCAGCAGTACTGGCAATAAGCTCATTGCCAGTCTGCTTGGCAAACGCAGGGAAATCATGAGCAGCGCCAGCATCTGTCGCCCTCACCTTAACCACTTCACCTGATTGCATAGTTGCAAGCATTTTTTTGGTACGGAGAATGGGAAGTGGGCAATTGAGACCAACCGCATCGACTTCAACATTAAAAGCTATCTCGTCGCTCATTTGCTAGCAACCCATTCTTGAACGCCTGCTAAAGCCGCATTTAAGGCGGCTGGATTATTTCCCCCAGCCATCGCCATTTCTGGCTTACCACCACCTTTACCACCCACCTGCAGGGCAACAAAGTTCACGAGATCACCCGCCTTGATTTTGGCAATGGAATCGGCAGTAACGCCCGCTACCAAGCTTACTTTATCGCCTTGAACGGATGCCAAAATAATAGCGGCTGTTTTTAGCTTCGTCTTCAGCGCATCCATGGTTTCACGCAATACCTGTGAATCAGCGCCATCTAAACGAGCAGCCAATACTTTGATGCCATTGATCTCGACAGCCTTCGTTGCCAATTCATCACCTTGACTTGCTGCAAACTTGGAATTCACTTTATCCAATTCACGCTCAGCTTGACGCAAACTTTCTTGAAGTTGGGAAACACGAGTTACCAAATCTCCGGGATGGGTTTTGAGTACAGCAGCAGCTTCATTGATTTTATCTTCAAGGCCTTGCAAGAAATGCAATGCATTTTGACCGGTCACCGCTTCTACGCGACGGATGCCCGCAGCCACGCCGCCTTCAGAAACAATCTTCAAGCTACCGATATCGCCAGTACGAGCCACATGGGTGCCTCCACATAATTCTTTAGAGCTACCAATTTCCAATACGCGCACCTCATCACCATACTTCTCACCAAAGAGCATCATGGCACCGGTCTTTTGCGCATCGTCTAATGACATCACTTTTGCAGAAGTGGCGGCATTAGTCAAAATCTCACGATTCACAATATTTTCTATCTGACGAATTTGAGCGGCAGTAATAGGGGCATTGTGAGTAAAGTCGAAACGGGTCTTACTGACATCGACCAAAGAACCTTTTTGCTGAACATGGTCACCCAATACTTCACGCAAAGCTTTATGAAGAATATGGGTAGCGCTATGATTTCGCATGATGTCAGAGCGCTTCTCAATATCCACTATCGCGCTTAAGGTATCTCCAACCTTCAACTCACCTTCAGAAACCTCACCTTGATGACCAAAAACATCAGCCTGAATCTTAAAAGTATCATCAACCGTAAATCGTGCGCCTTCATTGCGTAACTCACCACTGTCACCAATCTGGCCGCCTGATTCTGCATAAAACGGAGTGTTATCCAATACGACTACCGCAGCATCACCCGCTTTAACGGATTGCACTGAAGTGCCATCAATATATAGAGCGGTCACTTTTGCACCTTCATGCTTCAAGGTGTCATAGCCATGAAATTGCGTTGGCTTGCCAGAATATTCCAAGCCCTGAGCAACTTTAAACTTGCCCGCAGCTCTAGCTTGATCGCGTTGCTTTTGCATCGCCGCTTCAAAGCCTTCGCTATCAACAGTGACATTGCGTTCACGACAAACGTCAGCCGTAAGATCCAAAGGAAAGCCAAAGGTATCGTGTAAACGAAATGCTGTTTCGCCATCAACAGTCTTGGCATTATTGGCTAGAGCTCCTTCTAGGATCTCCATACCATTAGCAATAGTTTGGAAGAAGCGCTCTTCTTCTTGTTTTAAAACTTCACTAACCTTATTTTGCGCAGCACGTAGCTCAGGATAGGCATCCCCCATCTCTTTAACTAAAGCTGGAACTAATTGGTAAAAGAAAGGTTTGCGAGCGCCTAACTTATAACCATGACGAATTGCCCGACGCGCGATGCGACGCAATACATAACCGCGCCCAGCATTACCAGGAATCACGCCATCCACCACAATAAAACTACAGGCTCGAATATGGTCTGCAATCACCTTTAATGAAGGGCTAGCGGCATCACAATTTTCACCGCCAGCTAAGTCCACTACATCTTTCGCGGCCTTCAACAAATTAACAAAAAGATCAATTTCGTAATTAGAGTGAACATGTTGCAAGACCGCAGCAATACGCTCTAAACCCATGCCCGTATCAACACTAGGTTTTGGTAATGGATGCATATTGCCCGCTTCATCGCGGTTATATTGCATGAATACATTATTCCAAATCTCAATGAAGCGATCACCATCCTCATCAGGACTGCCAGGAGGGCCTCCGGGAATATGATCGCCATGATCGTAAAAGATTTCAGTACAAGGGCCACAAGGACCTGTATCGCCCATCATCCAGAAATTATCTGAAGCGTAACGCGCACCCTTATTATCGCCAATACGAATAATGCGTTCTGCAGGTACACCAATTTGGTCTTTCCAAATGGCATAAGCTTCATCATCTTCCGCATAAACGGTAACTAAAAGTCTTTCTTTTGGAAGTTGGAAAACTTGGGTCAACAAATCCCAAGCAAACTGAATGGCATCCTTTTTGAAATAATCACCGAAGGAGAAATTGCCCAGCATTTCAAAAAAGGTATGGTGACGCGCGGTATAACCAACGTTATCCAAATCGTTATGCTTGCCACCCGCACGAATACACTTTTGCGCAGTTGTAGCTCGGGTATAGGGACGCTTATCAAAGCCCAAAAAAACATCCTTGAATTGATTCATCCCGGCATTTGTAAATAGCAAGGTTGGATCGTCCCCAGGAACGACAGGACTGGATGGAACAATTTGGTGGCCTTTTTCGGCGAAGAAGTCCAGGTATGCCTGGCGAATTTGGGTGACTTTCATACCAATAATTATCGCATTGGCATGTAGCTAGGGCAAACCTAACCCAAGACCCTTCTTTACTGTCATACAATCAATTGGAATTCATAAATAAATCGGCACTCATGTCGGTAAACAAGGAGCACAGCTTGCAGATCCGCAATCAAAAAGATTTTGGTGCCGGCCTAATGTATATGGTCATTGGCTTATTTTTTACCTATATGGCCACCCAGTATTCAATGGGCACCCCAGCCAAAATGGGGCCAGGATATTTTCCGTTCTGGCTTGGATTGGTGATGACGGCACTCGGATTGGTGATTCTGATTAAATCCCTAGGTGCTAAGGCTGCTATTGAAAAGATCCCCCCATTTAATTGGAGAGTCATTGCCTTAATTACGGGGTCGGTAGTCCTTTATGGCGTTCTTTTGCCAATTATGGGCTTTATTGTTGCGGTCTTTGTGCTGGTCTTCTTATCTGCCAGCGCCAGCCATGAATTTCACTGGAAAGGCACTTTAATGAATGCCATTTTTCTGATTGTCTTCACTTACCTAGTTTTTGTGGTGGGCTTGAAGCTTCAATTTCCATTGCTACCCTTCTTTTTGCAATAAGTAACTAAGAGACAGAAAAATGGATTTATTTGCCAATTTAGCCCTCGGTTTCGATACAGCGTTTACGCTGCAAAACCTCTTCTATTGCTTAATCGGCTGCGTGCTTGGCACCTTAATCGGTGTTTTGCCAGGCCTTGGCCCTATTGCGACCATCGCAATGCTTTTGCCTGCTACCTACGCGCTCCCCCCAATCGCTGCCCTGATTATGTTGGCTGGGATCTACTACGGATCTCAATATGGAGGCTCTACAACAGCCATTTTGCTCAATATTCCCGGGGAGACCTCTTCGGTAGTGACGGCGATTGATGGTTACCAAATGGCCCGAAACGGTCGAGCGGGCGTTGCGCTCTTTACCGCTGGAATGGGATCCTTCTTTGCGGGTTGCGTAGCGACTCTTGTATTGGCTGCGTTTGCTGCGCCCTTATCTCAATTAGCCTTTAAGTTTGGGCCTGCCGAATACTTTTCTCTAATGGTTTTGGGACTGATCGGCGCTGTGGTATTGGCCTCTGGCTCGCTCATCAAGGCCATCGGCATGATAGTTTTGGGTCTGCTAATGGGCCTAATTGGCACTGATGTGAACTCTGGGGTCTCTCGTTACGCATTTGATATACCAGAGCTTAGCGATGGCATTGGTTTTGTCGCGGTAGCCATGGGGGTTTTTGGCTTTGCCGAAATCATGAGTAATCTTGAAAAGAAGGATGAGGACGAGGGCTTCTTGAACAAGATGACCACCATGATTCCTACCAAACAAGATGTTAAACGCATGATTCCTTCGATTTTGCGTGGCACTGCGATTGGTTCCATTTTAGGAATTTTGCCTGGGGGTGGCGCTGCATTAGCCTCTTTTGGTGCTTACTCTGTTGAGAAAAAAACCTCCAAATACAGCTCAGAATTTGGACATGGCGCCATTGAAGGTGTTGCTGGCCCAGAATCTGCGAATAATGCCGCAGCCCAAACCTCTTTCATCCCTCTGCTTACCTTGGGAATCCCGCCTAATGCTGTTATGGCTTTGATGGTTGGAGCAATGACCATTCACAATATTCAACCCGGTCCACAGGTTATGACCAGCAATCCTGCATTATTTTGGGGTTTAATCGCCTCTATGTGGATTGGCAATGTCATGTTGATTCTTTTGAATCTCCCGCTCATTGGCATTTGGGTCAAGCTATTAAAGATCCCTTATCGCTTTATGTATCCAGCCATTTTGGTGTTTTGCTGTATTGGCGTCTACACAGTTAACAATACGGTTTTTGATGTCTATGTGACTGCTGCTTTTGGCTTAATTGGCTACCTCTTCCTTAAGCTGGGTTGCGAACCCCCTCCACTACTTCTGGGTTTCGTTCTCGGACCCATGATGGAGGAAAATTTCCGCCGCGCACTGCTCCTTTCTCGAGGCAACTTCTCTACGTTTGTTACCCGCCCACTTTCCTTGGGATTGCTGATTGCTGCAGCGCTATTGGTGGTGATCGTGGCATTACCAGCCGTCAAGAAAACACGTGAAGAGGCCTTCGTAGAGGAGTAGGGGGCTTTTCTCTTTAAAAATAAGCCTGCCAGTAATTTGCGGGCTTTTTCTTTATAGGCAGGGCTTTTCTCTACAATGGGCACATGTCCCAAGATAGCAAATCCCCCAAAGCCGTAGTCAGCACCGTTGCTGAGCCCTCCAACTTTTTGCGCCAGATCATCGATCATGATTTGGCGAGTGGTGCCTATCAGCAACGCTCTAATGCAGCCGGACAAGCTATCCCTGCCATCATCACCCGCTTTCCTCCGGAACCAAATGGGTACCTGCACATCGGCCATGCTAAAAGCATTTGCTTAAATTTTGGGTTGGCCACCGACTACAACGCTTTACCTGGTGGTGCGCGTTGCAATATGCGTTTAGATGACACTAACCCCGTAAAAGAGGATGTGGAATACGCCGACAGCATTTTAGACGCTGTTAAGTGGTTGGGATTCAACTGGGAAAGTGATGGCCAAACCCATCTTTATCATGCGAGCGATTACTTTGATCGTCTTTATGAGTTTGCGGAAATTCTGATACAAAATGATAAAGCTTACGTCGACAGCCAAAGCGCCGATGACATTCACACCAATCGCGGTAACTTTGGCCAAGCCGGTAAAAATAGTCCTTATCGTGACAGAAGTGCCGAGGAAAATCTCCAGCTCTTTAGAAATATGCGCGATGGTAAGTTTAAGGATGGCGAACATGTCCTGCGCTTAAAAATTGATATGGCGCATCCAAATATTGTGATGCGCGATCCAGTGGTTTATCGCATTCGACATACTGATCACCATCGCACTGGTAGCAAGTGGTGTATCTATCCTCTATATGACTTTACCCATTGCATCTCAGATGCCCTGGAGAATGTTTCCCACTCTATTTGCACCTTAGAGTTTGAAAACAATCGCCCTCTATATGACTGGGTCTTAAATGCCCTCAAAGAAGCGGGTGTCTTTAAAGATCCGCTACCTCATCAATATGAGTTTGCGCGCCTGAATCTGACCTACACCATCACTAGCAAGCGTAAGTTACTGCAACTAGTTGAAGAAAAACATGTAGATGGCTGGGATGATCCACGTATGCCAACCATTGTGGGTATACGTCGTCGTGGCTACACCCCAGAAAGTATTCGCCTATTTTGTGAGCGCATCGGTGTTTCCAAGGCAGATAGCTGGATTGATATGAGTACTCTCGATCAAGCCTTGCGCGATGATCTTGAAGCAAAAGCACCGCGTGCTACCGCCGTTCTCAAGCCCCTTAAGCTTGTCATCGAAAACTTTGATGCCTCTGCTAGCGAACCCTGTTCAGCACCACGTCACCCTCAGCATCCAGGGCTGGGTAATCGCGAATTTCATTTCACGCGTGAGCTATGGATTGAAGCGGATGACTTTATGAAAGAGCCAATTAAAGGCTTTTTCAGGCTATACCCACCAATTGGCGATCAACCCGGTAGTCGCGTGCGCTTGCGCCATGGCTTTGTGATCGAGTGCACTGGGTTTGATGTAGATGCCGACGGCAATGTCACTCAAGTTCGCGCTACTCACTTCTCAGATAGCAAGAGTGGCACACCGGGATCAAACAACTACAAAGTAAAAGGCAACATTCATTGGATTAGCGCTGCTGAAGCGATTCCTACTGAAGTGCGCCTCTATGATCACCTCTTCAATGACCCACATCCAGATAGTGGTGATAAAAATTTCTTAGAGGCCATCAATCCGCATTCCAAGCAAACTATTGCCGCCTATTTAGAGCCATGCATGAAAGATGTCCAAGCTGGTGAGCGCTTTCAGTTTGAACGTCACGGCTACTTTATTGCCGACCAACTTGATTCGAAAGCTGGCAAGCCGGTCTTTAACCGCACAGTAGGTCTTAAGGATTCTTGGAAATAGTTTTAAGAAACTCTGCCACGCTGGGATAGCGTAGCGGAGTTTTTAATTCTTTGAGGCGGTTGTTTGTTACCCTCCTCGATTCCCGCATAAACGACCACAACATCGGACTAACAAGTTTCCGCAACTGTGCCGCAGGCATTCTTGGGGCTCGCTCGATGCCAAAGGCGTCTGCCACTTCATCAAAGTAATCCCCCATTTTGGTTTCACCACCATCACAAGCATTAATTACCCTTTGTGGTTTGCCGTGATAAACCGCAGCACAAACTAAACGTGCCAAATCATCGCTTTGAATATGATTCGAATAAGCATCCTCTGCAGGCAATAAGGCTGGAGTTTTGGATTGCAAGCGCTCAATTGGCAATCGATCAAGCGCGTAAATACCCGGGACACGCAATATGGTGAGCGTGACGCCTTGAGTCAACGCCCAATAGCGCAATGCCTGCTCGGCATCCACCCTTCTTTTAGCCCGATCGCTCTGAGGGTTAACGGGGGTCACTTCACTAACTTTTGCACCCTGATGATCCCCGTATACCCCTGTAGTGCTGACATAAATGAGTCGCCGAACACGATGGGGTCCTTGAGATAAAATTCTCAAGAGGTGATGAGTTCGGAGATCGCATGTACCGGCAGTTTGGGGTGGAGCTAAATGAATCACGGTTTGAGCCAGACCGTGTATGCGCCACAAAGTATCTGGTTGATCCAGATTACCTAAAATCGGCGTTGCTCCAGCCTTCCTTAATGCAGCAAAGCGACTTTGCTGAGAAGTGAGAGCGAACACTCTATAGTTTTTCGAAAGCTGTCTGGCCACGCGGAGACCAATATCACCGCAGCCAATGATCAAAATTCGAGATTTACCAAAAGATTGCATAAGTCACATCGTAACGATTTATTGAAAGGAGTGAGAGTGTCTTATCAAGTCACGCTCAAAGCGAGCGGTAAACAATTTAACGTCAATCCAGATGAAAACCTGCTGGAGGCGGCCCTACGCCAAGGCATCAACCTACCCTATGGATGCAAAAATGGCGCCTGCGGATCCTGTAAAGGAAAGATCTTAGAGGGTCAGGTTACCCATGGGCAGCATAGTGAAAACGCCATGAGTCAGGCGGATAAAACTGCGGGAGCGCTACTATTTTGTTGTGCCCAACCACAAAGCGACCTATTAATAGAGGCACGCGAAGTACAAGGCGCAGGAGATATTATCATTCGAAAGGTGCCTTGCAGGGTCAATGCCATCATCAAACCTAGTGACGACGTGGTTATTCTAAAACTTCAATTGCCCGCTGCAGAGCGTTTTCAATTTCTGGCCGGTCAATATATTGAATTTCTTCTTAAAGACGGACAACGTCGCGCCTACTCCATTGCAAATGCCCCCGAACAGGAAGGTCCACTCGAACTTCATATTCGCCACTTACCTGGAGGCCTTTTTACAGATAAGGTATTTGGAGCTAAAGAGCCGGCCCTAAAAGAAAAAGATATCTTGCGCTTTGAGGGTCCATTAGGTAGCTTCTTTCTCAGAGAGGACTCTTCAAAACCGATCATTTTCGTTGCCGCAGGTACGGGGTTTGCACCGATCAAGTCGATCATTGAGCAAATGCAAGCCAAGAAAATAGATCGGCCGATCCACCTCTACTGGGGTGGAAGACGCCAAAATGACCTGTATTTACACAGCTTGTGCAGAGCCTGGGAACGGGATATGCCCAACTTCACCTATATTCCCGTCATTTCAGATGCGTTGCCTAAAGATGCTTGGACAGGTCGTACAGGCTTTGTTCATCAAGCAGTGATGGCAGACCATCCTAATATGGAAGGGTTTCAGGTGTATGCCTGTGGCGCCCCCGTCATGGTTAACTCCGCTCGTCAGGATTTCTCCTCTAAATGCCAGTTGCCTGAAGAAGAATTTTATGCAGACTCATTTACCAGCGCTGCAGATATAGCCAAAACCGCAACACTGTCATAAACAAAATACGATAATAGAAGCCTTACTTTAGTCACCATTAGCCCAAGATAAAAAAATGCATAAGCCAGTCCAAACCATTGATGCTCACTCAGTTATGTTCATCACTCAAAGACCTGAATTGGTGATGGTAGAGGGCAAGGGATCATGGCTGACGGATAACAATGGCAAACGCTACTTAGACTTTTTACAGGGCTGGGCTGTGAACTGCTTGGGTCATGGCAATCCCGGCATGATTGAGGCGCTCAATACGCAAGCTAAAAAACTGATTAACCCTAGTCCGGCGTTCTACAACGAACCCATGATTGGTCTATCGAATTTACTTACTGAAAACAGTTGTTTTAATAAAGTGTTCTTTGCCAATAGCGGTGCTGAAGCAAATGAAGGCGCTATCAAATTGGCGCGCAAATGGGGTCAGCTCAATAAATTTGGCGCTTTTGAAATTATCACTTTTGACCACAGCTTTCATGGTCGCACATTAGCCACTATGAGTGCCTCTGGGAAGCCTGGCTGGGACACCATGTTTGCCCCACAAGTACCTGGATTTTTTAAAGCAGATTTAAATGATTTGGATTCAGTCAAAAAACTGGTTACCAAAAATACCGTTGCAGTAATGCTTGAGCCCGTTCAAGGTGAAGGCGGGGTTATTCCTGCAACCGCAGAATTCATGCAAAGCCTGCGTAAATTCACTAAAGAAAATAATATTCTTTTGATCGTGGATGAAGTTCAAGCAGGCTGTGGTCGTACTGGTACTTTATTTGCTTACCAACACTACGGCATCGAACCAGACATCATGACCTTGGGTAAAGGTATTGGCGGTGGCGTTCCGCTCGCAGCTTTATTAGCGACTGATGCGGTTGCTTGCTTTGTGCCTGGCGATCAAGGGGGGACCTATAACGGCAACCCACTCATGACTGCCGTTGGAATCAGCGTCATTGAGCAACTTTTAGCTCCTGGTTTTTTAGATTCAGTTAAAAAGAAAGCAGAGTTATTGAGCTCAGAACTCCTCTCCCTTTCGGAAGAATTTCATCTTGGTGGCGAGCGTGGTCAAGGTTTATTGCGCGCCCTGATTTTAGGTAAAGATATTGGGGGTAAATTAGTAGATCTGGCGCGTGATCGTGCTCCCGAAGGCTTATTAATTAATTCACCAAGACCAAACCTATTGCGCTTTATGCCAGCCTTAAATGTTGCTGATGATGAAATTCGTCAAATGTGCAATATCTTGCGCGAACTTTTAAAGCAAGTTGCTTAATCTGCTAAGTTGATTCACCAGCTTAGTCCACTAAATTTTTCGGCAAAGAGAAGGTGACATCTTCCACAACCCCTGGAAGAGTGCGAACCTGACGTACACCAAACTCCTGAATGCGATCAACAATCGACTGCGCAAGGCTTTCGGGAGCCGACGCACCAGCAGTCAACCCAATGCGTTTTTTTCCGACAAACCATTCTGGCTTGAGTTGTTCAGGTGCGTCCACCATGTAGGACGGTACGCCTAGCTTTTCAGATAATTCACGCAAACGATTAGAGTTCGAGCTTGCCTGACTACCCACGACAATAACAAGCTCCACTTGCGGCGCCATAAACTTCACTGCATCTTGTCGGTTTTGAGTGGCATAACAAATATCTTGTTTTCGAGGTTGAACAATGTTGGGAAACCTCATGGTTAAAGCATCAACAATTTCTTTTGTCTCATCCACCGATAGAGTCGTTTGGGTTACGAAAGCAATTTTAGTTTCCGGCAAAAAAGTCAAACCATCAACGTCGCTGGTTTTTTCAATTAGGAAAACGCCTTCCTTAACTTGACCCATCGTACCTTCGACTTCTGGATGACCTGCATGCCCAATCATCAAAACAGTAAAGCCTTCTTTGCACATCTTCACCACTTCGAGATGTACCTTTGTCACCAAAGGACAGGTAGCGTCATATACCTGGAGCCCACGGTCTTCAGCATCCTTACGCACTTCCTGAGAAACGCCATGCGCACTAAACACCACAATTCCGCCTTTAGGAACTTCATGCAATTCATCAACGAATACCGCACCCTTATTGCGCAATTCATTAACAACGTAAGCGTTATGCACAATTTCATGACGGACATAAATAGGCGCGCCAAAACGTGCGAGAGCCTCATTCACAATATTGATTGCCCTATCAACTCCAGCGCAAAAGCCGCGCGGTTGAGCCATCAAAATTTCTGGGTTACTTTGATCAGTCATGTGCGTCTTTTTAATGTCATTTTAAGAGTTCAGTCACTCCTAAAGAATGGCGACGATTTCTGCTTCAAAGGTTACAGGGCGTCCAGCCAAGGGGTGGTTGAAGTCAAACCAGGCACCCTCGTCATTAATGGATTGCAATACGCCAGCGTATTGAGCACCACCAGGGGCATTAAATTCAATAACATCTCCAGGGTTAAATTCCACATCGTCATCGCGGCCCTCTTTCAGCGCCGCTAAAGAAACCCACTGTACCAACTCGTCTTTGCGCTCACCAAAGCTTTCCTCGGGAGGAAGCAATGCGCTTTTTTTCTCACCAACACCAAGTCCTAACAACACCCCTTCAAAACAAGGAGCAAATTGTCCAGATCCCATGAGCACCGTCGCAGGCCTGTCAATAAAGGTATTGATGTAATCCTCCCCATTAGGCAAAGTCAGCCGATAGTTGAGGGTCAAATAGGAGTTAGGCAAAACGGTAAGCTTAGTCATGAGGTAATTGTATCTAGGCTCGCGCCTAGTGTGCATTCTCCAATTTCTAGCTGGGCAAAAGCAGACCAGCCCCGTGAAAAACTCCTTGCTCGCGGGGTCAAAGCGCTAAACGATGCCGAGCTTCTGGCTATTTTTCTCAGGGTTGGCGTCAAAGGAAAATCCGCCATTACCTTGGCTCAAGAACTTCTAGACCAATTTGGCGGTCTGCCACGCCTTTTAAGCTGCCCTCCTGAAGACTTTATGCGGGTACATGGCATGGGTCTCGCTAAATGGTCGCAAATCCAAGCTGCTTATGAATTAGTAAAGCGTAGCCTTGAGAAGGAACTTACCGAAAACTCAGTTTTATCCTCCCCATTTCAGGTAAGGGAATTTTTACAGGCTAAATTTGGCAGGCTTCCACATGAGGTCTTCGTATGCCTGCATCTTGACTCTTGCTGTCGCCTGATTGAGTGCCAAGAGCTATTTCGGGGGTCTATTAGCCAAACTGCTGTCTATCCTCGCGAAATTCTCAAAGAGGCACTTTCTAGAAATGCTAGCGCACTGATCGTAGCCCACAATCACCCCAGCGGAAACCCAGATCCAAGCGATGCCGATAAAGAACTCACAAAAATTCTCATAAAAGCACTCGAATTGGTGGATATCCCTCTTTTAGATCACCTTATTATCAGTAACAGTGGTTTTTTCTCCTTTTCCGAAAAAGGCCTTATATAAAGGACTTAATAACAATAGTAAACGCTAACTTATAAAGGACTTTGGGGGGCCTAGGGACTTAAATTGAATGAATCACTCAAACTAAAGCGATTTAGGGCTAGATCAAACTGGCTTTCGCCTGATACAATCTTTTCTTTTCGCAATTATGGAGTCACGTCATGGCAAAAGTTTGCCAAGTCACTGGGAAGAAGCCGATGGTTGGCAATAATGTTTCCCATGCAAACAATAAAACGAAGCGTCGCTTTTTGCCTAATCTGCAAAACCGTCGCTTCTGGGTTGAATCTGAAAACCGTTGGATCAGCTTGCGCTTGACCAACGCTGGTTTGCGCGTAATCGACAAAAATGGCATTGATGCTGTCTTGTCTGATCTTCGTGCACGTGGCGAAATTTAAGGAGCGCACAAATGGCTAAAGGCGGTAGAGAGAAAATCAAGTTAGAGTCATCAGCTGGTACTGGTCACTTCTATACAACTTCAAAAAACAAGCGTACAAAGCCTGAGAAAATGGAAATCATGAAGTTTGATCCAACCATTCGCAAGCATGTTGCTTACAAAGAAACAAAGCTGAAGTAATTATTACTTCGAGCAATAAAAAAACCCGCTATTTGAGCGGGTTTTTTTATTGGCTGATTACTACTTACCCAGAACCAGCACATGGGCTCTTCAGCTATACGTAACGACGCAGTCTCAACGAGAAGTCTCTCAAGTTAGATAGACCGCTATTCTCAGCGCGCTGACACCAAGAATGCAATTGCGATAACAACTGATCACCAGTCGCATTAGAACGACTCCAGATCGCCTGTAACTCGCGACGCATCTCAATCATCTTCCGTAATTGCGCATTGCTAGCAATGAGTTCCTCTAGTTTGGTTTTTTCTTCTTCCGTTAGGCGAGACTCGTCTTTACAGATCCAAGTACGCGCATCATTCAAATGAAGCGCCAAAACCTGCATATGCTGAACCTCATTCGTAAAGAAGCTACGCAAAGTCTTGCTGTATCGAGCCATAATTTCATAACGATTGGCAATGATGGCCTCGAGCGTCCCCTTATCAGCAGGGCGCAAATCGCTTAATACTGGCTTGGGCGGGGTCTTTTTAACCTTAGCCAAACCAACCGCACTCATCATCTGAATGTAAAGCCAGCCAATATCAAATTCATACCATTTGTTAGAAAGCTTAGCGCTCGTAGCATAGGTATGGTGATTGTTATGGAGTTCCTCACCACCAATCAAAATCCCCCAGGGGAAGATATTAGTCGATGCATCTTCGCAATCGTAATTGCGGTAACCCCAGTAGTGACCAATACCATTAATGATCCCAGCGGCGGTAATAGGAATCCACAGCATTTGAACCGCCCAAACTGTGAGACCAATAGCGCCGAATAAAAACACGTCAATGATGAGCATTAAGGCAACACCCTGCCATGAAAATTTTGAATAGATATTGCGCTCGATCCAGTCATCAGGAGTGCCGTGACCGAACTTCATCAAGGTCTCTTGATTGGTCGTCTCTTTTTTATAAAGTTCAGCACCGCGAGAAAGCACAGTGTTGATTCCGAGAACCTGGGGGCTATGAGGATCGTCAACTGTTTCGCATTTAGCATGATGCTTGCGATGCACGGCTGCCCACTCTTTGGTCACCATGCCCGTTGTAAGCCAAAGCCAGAAACGGAAAAAATGGGACATGATGGGGTGCAGATCTAAAGCACGATGCGCTTGGCAGCGATGCAAGAAAATCGTCACTCCAGCAATGGTGATGTGGGTTACTACCAAGGTAAAGATGGCGATTTGCCACCAAGACCAATTTAAATAGCCATTGGAAAGCCAGTTGAGGAACAAATCAAAACCAGAAGCTGTGTTCAAGGGGGATCCCTAATTTGTGATAACCCCTCATTTTAGAGCTTTCTAATCTTTTTTGGCGCCCTTCTTTTTCAACTCTTCCTTGGATTCTTCTTTAGGCTCTTTAAGCTCAATAGCTGCTGCTTTTTTCTGGAATACCGCCCCAAAAAAACCATCTGTGCCATGAATGTGGGGCCATAACTGCCACCAAGGATTGTCTGGACTGCATCCAAGCGGCATCTTATCTTTAGGGAAAAGCGGCTGAAGTACTTGGGCCGCTGGAACAGCCTCGAAATCAGAGTGTTTAGCCAAGAAATCTTCTGCGATGTCTTGATTTTCCTGCGGCAATAAACTGCAAGTGGCGTAAACCAATCGACCGCCCGGCTTCAACAAACGGCTGGCGGACGCCAAAATATTGGCCTGCTTCTGATTCAGCTCCAATACCCCAGCTGGGGTTTGGCGCCATTTAAGGTCAGGATTGCGACGCAAAGTACCCATACCGCTACAAGGGGCATCCACCAAGACTCTATCAATCTTGCCGGCTAAACGCTTGATCTTGGCATCGTTCTCGCTATCAATCCACACAGGATGTACGTTTGAAAGTCCACTACGAGCCTGTCGTGGCTTTAAATTTGCCAAACGACGCTCTGATGTATCTAAAGCATATAAACGCCCTGTAGAGCGCATAAGGGCGCCAATCGCTAAAGTTTTACCACCGGCACCAGCGCAGAAGTCCACTACCATCTCACCCCGCTTAGGCGCCAGTAAATACGCTAAAAGTTGACTTCCTTCGTCTTGAACCTCAAACATGCCCGCTTTAAAGCCAACGGTATTTTGCAAGGCAGGCTTACCCATAATGCGCACACCATCGGGAGCATATGGCGTAGGAATAGCTTGGTAACGTCCGCCAAGCGCATTCATCTCAGCAAGCAACTGCTCACGAGTAGTTTTCATGGTGTTAGCACGCAAATCTAAAAGCGCTGGATGCATTAAAGATTTTGCCAATGCTTCACGGGTTTCTACGCCTGGATATTTTCCAAAAGCATCCCATAACCACTCGGGTAAATTATTTCTCACCAAAGGATTAAGAGATTCTGGATCTACCTTAGCAACATGCTGTAACCACTCATATTCGCCAGGTTTGAGGACGTGCGCTAAATCAGCGATAGCACTCTCTGCGCGGTTAGCAGAACCAAGACCACCTTCAGACAAAGCGGACATCAAACCCAATAGAGCTAAGCGTCTGGCTTGAGAGCCTTCACCGCTTACAGCCAACTGCGACATTTCATTTTTACGACGCAAGATAGCAAATGCGCTCTCCGCAATTAAGGCGCGATCGCGATTGCCAAGCTGTGGCTCCGAGCGGAAATAACGACTCACTACACGATCGGCTGGCTGCTCAAAACTGAGCAACTCCGGAAGCAAACGCTCTAAATGAATAGCATGCTGTGGCAATGCCTTGGCATTAGAAAAATTCTTTTGGCCAACTGGCGCAATCAGGTTGCCGCCGGCATTGCGTCGCTCTGGACGACGCAAAGGATCTTTCGTTTTAGCGGCATAACTTTTATGGGGGGCTAATCTGGTACCAGATTTAGAGCCAGCTGAGGCTCCGCGGGATGAACGTTCTTTACTCATAATTTAAATAATTGCGACTCTGGGGGTTGTAACTTCACTTGATTACCTTCTATTCGCAATCGTCCATCAAGGAACCATTTTACGGCTCTTGGGTAAATTTGATGTTCAATCGCTAAAACACGGGCTGCTAAGGCCTCTACATCATCATCTTTAAGCACCGGAACAGTCCCCTGGCAGATGATTGGACCCTCATCAACGCCCTCAGTAACAAAATGGACTGTTGCCCCATGTTCGGTCACGCCAGCATCTAAAGCGCGTTTATGGGTATGAAGACCGGGAAATGCGGGGAGCAAAGCGGGGTGGATATTGATTAAACGACCCTCAAAATGGCGAATAAAGCCTGCGGTCAAAATTCTCATAAATCCCGCTAAAACCACTAAATCCGCCCCTAGGGCATCTATTCGCTCAATGAGGGCAGCATCAAAGGATTCCCGAGTAGGGTGCCCTAGATGCTCAATCACGTAGGTAGGAATACCTTCAGACCTAGCAAAATCAAGGCCTTTGGCCGTTGAATGGTTGGCAATGACCCCAGCAAATTGGACTGGCCACTGCTCATTTTGAGCTGTTTTGACGATGGCCTCGAAATTTGAGCCACGGTCTGAGATTAAGGTGACGATGTTGAGCATGCCCACAATATAATTCAAGGCTACCCTGAAAGCGATTAGTGAACGTATTCCGAGGCCCCACCCAGTTTTCTGCAGGACCAGCTTGTGCCTTAACCATCGGCAACTTCGATGGCGTGCACAGGGGTCATCACGCCCTACTCAAACAACTTCAGGATGGCGCAAAAGTACGTGGCTTAGTAAGTTGCGTAATGACTTTTGAGCCCCACCCCAAGGAATTTTTCTCACCAGAGCAAGCGCCACCACGCATCTTAAATCTTCGCGATAAATTAGCTGCCTTTGCAAAAATTGGGATTGATCGCATCGTTGTCGAGCACTTTAATGCTGCATTTGCTCGCCTCTCACCAGAAGAGTTTGTTTCTGAGATTCTGGTAAAGCGCCTTAACGCAAAATGGATTTTAATTGGTGATGATTTTTGTTACGGCGCGAAACGCGCTGGCAATTTTGCAAGTCTGCAAGCTGCCGGCAAAAAGTATGGCTTTGAAGTTTCTAGTATTCAAACCGTTTTAGAGGATGGTGAGCGCATCTCCAGTTCAGCATTGCGTGCTGCACTTGCAAAAGGAAATATGACGCAAGCGAGCAAATTACTTGGACGGCCTTATGGAATTTCAGGACACGTCATTCATGGGCAAAAACTAGGTCGTGAACTGGGCTTTCCGACGTTGAACTTAGCAGTTGCAAATCACCTTCATCATCGCAAGCCTGCCACCAGCGGTATTTTTACGGCGCAAGTCATCGGCTTAAGCGAGCGCCCACTACCAGCGGTAGCCAGTCTTGGCGTTAGACCAACAGTAGAAGATGCAGGACGCGTATTACTTGAAACACATATCTTCGATTACAAGCAAGAAGTCTACGGAAAAATTATTACCGTAGAACTTTTAGAAAAAATTCGTGACGAGGAGAAATACTCAAACCTCGACACGCTCACACAAGCTATTGCAGCAGATGCAAAGCATGCCAGAAATTATTTCCAGAAAAAAGTCTATGTCTGAAAAATTAAACTCATACCCCGTCAATCTTTTAGAGACATCGTTCCCGATGCGGGGGGACCTACCTAAACGTGAACCAAAATGGGTAGAAGAATGGCAAAAAAATAAACTCTACGAAAAAATTCGTGAAGCGCATGCCAATAAACCAAAATTCATTTTGCATGATGGTCCTCCTTATGCAAATGGAGATATCCATATTGGGCACGCGGTAAATAAAATTCTGAAGGACATGATTGTGAAATCCCGCTGGTTCATGGGCTTTGATTCAGTTTATGTTCCTGGCTGGGATTGCCATGGCATGCCAATTGAAATTCAAATTGAGAAACAATTTGGCAAAAATCTTGCAACCGCTGAAGTACAAGCAAAAGCTCGTGCATATGCCCAGGTACAAGTTGATAAACAGAAAAAAGATTTTGAGCGTCTAGGTGTTTTAGGTGACTGGAACAATCCCTACCTCACCATGAACTTTCGCAACGAAGCAGACGAGATTCGCGCACTTGGAAAAATTTGGGAGAAGGGCTATGTTTTCCGTGGCTTAAAACCCGTCAATTGGTGCTTTGATTGCGGTTCTGCTTTGGCTGAAGCCGAAGTCGAGTATCAAGATAAAACTGACCCTACTGTTGATGTTGGTTTTCAATTTGATGATGCGCAACGCCCACAATTAGCTACCGCATTTGGTTTGAGCGAAATTCCAAACAAGCCTGGAATGATTGTCATCTGGACAACGACTCCATGGACCATACCTGCCAATCAAGCATTGAATGTAAACCCCGAACTCAGCTATGCCTTAGTAGATACCGGCGAAAAATTACTCATCCTTGCAAAGGATCGCGTAGAAACTTGTCTCGAAGATTACGGTTTAAAGGGCAAAGTTATCGCCACCTGCCAAGGTAGTAAACTCGCCAATATCTCCTTCTGGCACCCCCTAGCAAATCTGGATGAAGGCTATCGTCGCCTCTCACCAATTTATCCAGCTGAATACGTCACGCTTGATACCGGTACAGGTGTAGTTCACTCAGCACCAGCCTATGGTGAGGAAGACTTTAAGTCTTGCAAAGCACATCAATTAGCTGACAAAGACATCCTCAACCCTGTTATGGGTAATGGCGTATATGCATCTTGGTTGCCTTTATTTGCCAACGAGTACATCTGGAAAGCCAATCCAAAAATTGTTGAAGCAATGCGTGAGGCAGGTAGCTTATTAAGAGATAAAACATATACCCACTCTTACATGCATTGCTGGCGGCATAAATCACCCATCATTTATCGCGCCACTTCACAATGGTTTGCCAGTATGGACAAAAAACCAAATGATGGCAAAGCTAGCCTTCGCGAAACTGCGCTGGCCGGAATTGAAAACACCGAATTTTTTCCTGCATGGGGCAAACAGCGCTTACACAGCATGATCGCCAATCGTCCCGACTGGACTCTCTCGCGCCAACGCCAATGGGGTGTACCAATGGCCTTCTTGGTTCACAAGGAAAGTGGTGAACCTCATCCGCGCACAGTTGAACTATTAGAAGAAGTTGCCAAGCGTGTTGAAACAAATGGCATTGAAGCTTGGCAAAAATTAGAAGTGAGTGAATTGGTCGGTGATGAAGCATCTCAATACGAAAAAAATCGGGATACCCTGGATGTTTGGTTTGATTCCGGCACAACACATTGGCATGTTATTCGCGGATCACACCGCAATGAACTTTTCACTGCGGAATCCGAAACTCCCAACGGTCGATTGGCCGACTTGTATCTTGAAGGTTCAGATCAACATCGCGGTTGGTTCCACTCCTCTTTATTAACCGGCTCTATGCTCGATGGCAAACCGCCATACAAGGCGCTCCTTACCCACGGCTTTACTGTGGATGGTCAAGGACGCAAGATGAGTAAATCTGTGGGTAATGTCATTGCCCCACAACAAGTGGCCGATAAGTTAGGGGCTGAAATTATTCGCCTATGGGTTGCCTCAACCGACTACTCGGGTGAGATGACCATTTCAGATGAAATCTTGAAACGTGTTGTAGAAAGCTATCGTCGCATTAGAAATACCTTGCGCTTTCTGTTGGCAAATCTTTCTGATTTTGATCCAAGCAAACATACTCTGCCTACAGATCAGTGGCTTGAAATTGACCGCTACGCTGTGGCATTGGCAAATCAATTGCAAGGCGAGATTGAAGCCCATTACAGGACTTATGAATTTCATCCTGCCGTTTCTCGTATGCTGACTTTCTGCTCCGAAGATTTAGGTGGCTTCTACTTAGATATTCTGAAAGATCGCCTCTATACCAGTGCGCCAGATTCGGCCGATCGTCGTGCCGCGCAAAATGCGCTCTTTCATATCACTCGCAATCTTTTGAAGTGGTTGGCCCCCTTCCTCTCCTTTACCGCAGAAGAAGCATGGCAATCACTCCCACATGGCACAGAAGTAGTAGCGCCTTCTATCTTTATGGAAGAATTTGGCACGTTCCCAGAAATTGCTCAAGCAGAAAAATTAATTGCAAACTGGGATCGTATTAGAAAAATTCGCTCAGAAGTGACAAAAGCCATTGAGATCGAACGCGAAGCTGGCAATGTTGGCTCATCTCTTCAGGCGGAGCTCACCATCAAATTGCCAGAATCTGACTTTGCCTTGCTTGATGTCCTGGGTAATGACTTACGATTTGTAACGATTACCTCTAGCGCCAAAGTTGAACTCAGCAAAGATGGATTAGAAGTGCTTGTACGTGGTAGCCAATTTAAAAAATGCGGTCGCTGCTGGCATCACACAGAAGATGTTGGAGCTAATGTTGATCATCCAGAATTATGCGGTCGCTGTATTAGCAATCTTTTTGGTAACCCTGAAAAGCGTTCATTTGCATAATGGATAAATCACGTAACCTCACATTTACGGGCTCAATGTCCATTGCAACGGTAGTCTTATTGCTTGATCAATTGACTAAATGGTCTGCCTTAAGAAATCTACAGCTAGGGATGCCTGATGAAGTGCTGCCTTTTATGAATTGGTTGCTTCTATTTAATCCAGGAGCCGCTTTTTCATTTCTAGCACAGGGCTCTGGATGGCAACGCTGGTTCTTTACTATCTTGGGACTTGGTGCAGCTGGTTACATTATTTGGCTGCTTCGCAAAAACCAAGCTGATAAATTACTTTCGTGTGCTTTGAGTTTAATTCTGGGCGGAGCTTTAGGCAATGTTTTAGATCGCATCATGTATGGAGCCGTAGTTGACTTTATTGATCTCCATTATGGAAAATGGCACTGGCCAGCATTCAATCTTGCGGATAGTGCCATTTGTCTTGGAGCAGCCCTGATTATCTTTGGCGAATTGCGCAAGTCATTTGGCAAATCCGCCTAACCCCTTTAAGCTTTGGCCATGCAATCACTTTTAAATAAGAAAATCGTTCTGGGCATTTCTGGCGGAATAGCTGCTTACAAAACCCCTGAATTGGCGCGCCTCTTAATACAAGAAGGCGCCTCTGTACAAGTGGTTATGACACAGGCAGCTCAGCAATTTGTTACACCCGTAACCATGCAAGCCTTAACTGGCAATCTTGTTTATGCAAGTCAATGGGATGCCAGAATACCTAATAACATGGCGCATATAGATCTCTCAAGATCTGCCGATGCCATTCTGATTGCGCCTGCCAGTGCTGATTTAATGGCAAAACTTTCTTTAGGCTTAGCAGATGACCTACTCAGCACTCTTTGCTTAGCTCGCGACTGCCCATTACTTCTCGCTCCTGCCATGAATCGACAGATGTGGGAGCATGCCGCAACTCAGCGAAGCGCAGCACGACTTCAAGAAGATGGGGTCGAGATACTTGGTCCTGCTAGTGGCTTTCAGGCATGTGGTGAAACTGGCATGGGCAGAATGCTTGAGCCAGCAGAGATAACTGAGCAATTAATTGCCTTTTTTCAGAAGAAGTTATTAGTCGGCAAAAAAGTCTTAATTACCGCGGGGCCAACCTTCGAGGCTATTGACCCTGTTAGAGGCATTACTAATCACAGCTCTGGCAAGATGGGATTTGCCATTGCGCGAGCCGCGATTGAAGCTGGTGCAGAAGTTCAATTAATAGCAGGTCCATGCTACTTAGAAACTCCCCTAGCCGCTACTGGAAAAATTACTCGCAAGAATGTAGTCAGCGCCAAAGAAATGCATGCGGCCACCCTGCAGTCTACTGATTGTGATATTTTCTTTGCCGTAGCTGCTGTTGCTGACTGGGGCATCACTAAACCCTCTAAAGAAAAAATCAAGCGATATGGCAATAAAGCTCCTACGCTGGAATTTAGTGCTAACCCAGATATCTTGCTTGATGTTGCCAAAACCGTAAAGACGAGAGCTGGTAAACCCTTTCCCTATTGCGTTGGTTTTGCCGCTGAATCTACTAATTTAGAAGCGTATGCAAATGAAAAGCGCAAACGCAAAGGCATTCCCATGATCGTAGGCAATATTGGTCATGAAACATTTGGTAGCGACCTTAATCAACTCTTGATTATTGATGAACGTGGCAGCAAAAAAACTGCCAAAGCTGAAAAGCTACAGTTAGCACGTCAACTCATTCAAATAGTCGCTAAAAAGATCTAAATATTTTTGCCACAGGAAACCCGATGCAATCACTTCAAGTTAAAGTCCTCGATGAACGTATGCGTTCACAGCTACCCACTTACGGCACACCCGGAAGTGCGGGTCTAGATTTACGAGCCTGCATTGATGAAACTATAGAGATTGCGCCAGGACAAACAGTATTAGTACCAACAGGTTTAGCAATTTATGTGGAAGACCCACGTTATGCCGCCTTCATATTACCCCGCTCCGGTTTGGGTCATAAGCATGGCATCGTTCTAGGTAACTTAGTGGGGCTTATAGATTCAGATTACCAGGGCCAATTGATGGTGAGCACTTGGAATCGCGGTAACACCACATTTAAACTCGAACCAATGGAGCGTTTGGCACAGTTGGTGGTCATGCCCATTCAGCAAGTCGAGCTCAAAGTTGTCGAAGAGTTCACTCAAAGCAGTCGTGGTGCAGGCGGTTTTGGAAGCACTGGCCGCAGTTAAAAAATTTCAAAAGTAGCTACGGCTGTAGCAATCTTTTCCGATTAAGAACTAGCGGCAAGAAACCAAGCAATAAACCTCCCACCCCCATCATGATCGTAAAAGAATCAAAAGTGGGGATGCTATACACAGCAACAAATACCATAAAAGCCCCTGAGAATGCGGGCCAAACTACATATCCCAAGGCCCCACTAAGACTCCCCTTAAGCTTATGTCGGTAATGCCATGCGCATGCAAATCCCGCCAAGCTCATATAAAAACAAATCTGAAATCCAATAGCCAATATGGAGCTTGAAAGAATAGCTTTTACTGAAGGCATAAAGGAAGAACTAAATAGCAAAAATATTCCCAAAAACCAAATGACAAAAGTGGCTACCCAAGGCGTTTTCCATTCGTCATGTACCCGTGCGTAAATAGGGTGCAACATGCCATCACGCGCCATCGCAAACATACTGCGGCTGAACTGAAGAATCTGTGTTTCTATCGTACCCACCGTGCTAAATATTGTGCAAAAAACTGCTAAGTAGTTCCAGGGCGCTGGAAATAATTTATTAGCAATTGCAAATAAAACATTAGTACCTGAATCAGCAATTTCACTATCGCTTAATACCATCAAGACGACCACCATCATCAGCACAAAAAACAGCATCATGTTTAACACTGACCAAAAAGCACCCTTACCTGCAGCACCTGCGGCATTCTTTACATCGCCCTTGCTCTCCTCACTTAAATTCATGGTGACATCCCATCCCCAAAAAAAGAAGATGGCAGTAAGAGCACCCGTAGCAAATAACTGCGGCGAAAAGGAGAGTGGCGAAACCCAAACAATGGAGGGTGAATGGGCTGGATGAGTCCAGTAACTGACCAAACCCGCAACAATGAGCACCATCAAAATAACAGATTCAAAAAGCGTCAGGGTAAGCTGCATGAAACTGGAGTGTTTAATTCCACGACCCACAATTAAAGAAACAACGGTTAACCATAAAGCGGCAATCGCAGTAATCAGGCGAGTATCTTCAACTCGATCGGGCGCAAATAAAATCAAAGTGGAACTTGCGGCTGGGATTGTAGCGGACACCATAAAAAAAATAGATGCCACTAGCAAGCCCCACCCAGCAAAAAACCCCCAATAGGGGCCGAAAACATGACCAACCCAAGCATAAGCTGCTCCAGCATTAGGCCTAATCTTGCTGAGGTGAATAAAGGCCAGTGTTATGCCAAACATAATCAGGCCACAATAAAAAATACTACCTACAGACAGCACCCCAACCGAGGCTACGATAGCAGCACTAGTGACAGCCACGCTAAAAGCAGGCGCCGTCCCAGCAATACCCATAATGATCGATTCAAAAACTCCGAGAGTATCTTTTGCTAGTTCGTTTGATGATGAGGTCATACTATTTAAGGATTAAGGGCGATAAAATTTCTTGAATGAATGGAAACCTACTTTGTGAGGGAATTTTATTATCAATTGGTTTATTTTGGTGACTTACGCTATTTTGTAGCAAGGAGAAAATAGAAGGCAAAAAAAATAAACCACTCGAAGATGGTTTATTTTTTAAGAATGGAAGGATTCACCGGAAGATCAATGATGCTCCAACTCCCCCTCCCATTTAGAAATGACTGCGGTAGCTAGACCATTTCCCAATACGTTAGTAGCTGAGCGAGCCATATCCAAGAAGTGGTCAACACCTAAAATCAATAGAACCCCCGCTTCAGGCAAATTAAATTGAGATAGGGTTGCTGCAATCACCACCAATGACGCGCGAGGAACACCAGCAATACCCTTAGAAGTGATCATCAAAACCAATAACATTAACAATTGCTGAGATATTGGCATTTCAATTGAATACACCTGAGCAATGAAAATGGTGGCAAAAGAGCAGTACATCATTGAACCATCAAGATTAAATGAATACCCAACTGGCAACACAAATGAAGCAATCTTATTTTTGCAACCAAATCGCTCTACCTGCTCAAGCGTCATAGGATAAGCAGCCTCAGAACTTGCGGTAGTGAATGCCAGCAAGATAGGTTGACGCAACATCGAAACTAAATGGAACGCCCTTTTTTTCAGAACAAGCGAACTAATCAAAATGATAACGAGCCACAGCGTCAAAATTGATCCGTAAAAGGTGAGCATAAATTTGCCATAGGTCAACAAGATAGCTAAGCCATTTTCAGCGATGACAGAAGATACTGCCGCAAATACCGCAACTGGGGCAAACTTCATTACCGCCGTTGTGATTTTTAGCATGATGTGGGACAGCATATCCAGATTTCGAATGAGCTCTTCAGAACGTTGACCAAAGCTGCCAGCAGCTACACCAAAAAATATCGCAAACACGACGATCTGGAGAATCTCATTTTTTCCCATGGCATCTACGATGCTGCTCGGGAAAATATGACGGACAAAATCTGGGAGATTAAGACCGTTCTTGCTCAGCCCTGTATTGGCCGTGAGCTCTGGCAATGGCAAATTAATCCCAACACCTGGGTGCAGAACATTCACCATTAATAAGCCCAGCAATAAAGACACCACCGACATCGCTATAAACCAACCAAAAGTTTTTAATCCCACACGCCCAATTGTTGAAGCATCCCCCATACGTGAAATTCCCACCACCAAAGTAGTGAAAACCAAGGGGGCAATAATCATCTTGATCAAACGCAAGAAGATGTCCGTCAACAGGGATATGTAACTCACATACTCGGCTGCAAATCCTGATTCAGCACCAAATGCGTAAGCAAGATAGCCACTAATGATTCCTAAAATCATTGCGCCAAGGATAAAGTTTGTTAGTTTTTTAGAGCTCATATCAATCCTTGTTTACTTCGACAAAATGCCCGGGGTAGTGAGAACTTCGGGACTTAGGATTTTATCCAAAGTTTCTTTGTCCATTAATCCTAGCTCTAAAACCAAATCCGCAACCGAGCAATTTTCTTGAAGCGCCCTCTTAGCAATCATGGTCGCATTCTCATATCCAAGGTAAGGATTTAAGGCGGTTGCCAGTCCCGCTGAGGTTCTGACTCGCTCAGCTAGAACCTCTCGATTCGCGGTAATACCAACAACACAATGGGTTTTCAATGTCTTACAGCCAGCCGTGAGGTGCTCAATACTCTTAAATAGACTATGGGCGATGATGGGTTCAAAGGCATTGAGTTGCAATTGACCTCCTTCGGCCGCCATCGTAATCGTCACATCATTTCCGATAACCTCAAAAGCAATTTGATTGACGACCTCCGGAATAACGGGATTGACCTTCCCAGGCATGATGGAAGACCCAGCAGCGCGAGCAGGAAGCCGAATTTCATTTAAGCCAGCCTGAGGGCCGCTTGACAAGAGTCGAAGATCATTGCAAATCTTAGAAAGCTTCACCGCAATTCTCTTTAAGACCCCAGATAGCTGTACAAAAGCGCCACAGTCCTGAGTAGCCTCAATGAGATTTGGCGATGCAATCAATTTAATACCTGAAATTTCCTGTAGGTACTTAATAGCGCATTTTGAATACCGTACATCCGTATTGATGCCAGTACCAATCGCGGTAGCGCCCAAATTAATTTCAGCAATGAGTGAGATAGCCTCTCTGAGGCGATCTTCATCCTCCTTAATCATCACGGCATAAGTAGAAAATTCTTGACCCAAAGTCATGGGAACGGCATCTTGCAATTGGGTTCTACCGATTTTTAGAATATCTTTAAATTCCTCAGCCTTATCAGCAAACGATCTTCTCAGGGATGCCATCGCCTCTAATAAGGTGGGAATTGCAAAGCAAGTAGCCAATCGCAATGATGTTGGGTAGACATCATTAGTGCTTTGAGACATATTGACATCATTAATTGGATGTAATTTTGAGTAATCACCCTTCTCATAACCCATGAGCTCTAGAGCGCGATTGGCAATGACTTCATTAGCATTCATATTGGTCGAGGTACCGGCACCACCCTGAATGACATCAACAACAAATTGATCGTGAAGCTTTCCAGATTCAATCTCATGGCAAGCAGCAATAATGGCTTCTGCCTTTTTAAGTTCCAAGTGACCCAACTCTAAATTTGCCTTAGCGGCCGCCTCTTTAACGTAAGCCAAGGCCTTAATGAGATCTTCATAATTTCCAATAACCATTCCCGTTATTGGGTAATTTTCGATTGCTCGCAAGGTGTGAATCCCCCAGTATGCATCAGAGGGTACATCCGAGTCTCCCAATAAATCGTGCTCTGAACGAGTGGACTTGGTCATCTTTTTCTCCGTGAATTGAGCCTTAAATTTAGCACCGATTTGCGTGGGTCATTAAAAATAGGAAAGAAAAAACCACCCGAGGGTGGTGATCTCTTTAAAACGTGATTATTGCAATCAAAACTAAGGTTTTATATTTCTTCAACAGGCAAGATATCTGCCTTTAGCGTCTTACCTGGTGTTGTCGGTGCATCAAACTCCAAGACTACTTTGCCGTCAGAATCTATATCCACCGCTACATGCCCGCCATGAGCCAAGCGGCCAAAAAGTAATTCATCGGCAAGAGCCTTGCGCACAGTATCTTGAATGATCCGTTGCATTGGACGTGCGCCCATCAAAGGATCAAAACCATGCTTCGCCAAATGCGCACGCAAGGCAGCACTGAAAGTAGCGTCAACCTTCTTCTCATGCAACTGTTCTTCTAGTTGCATTAAGAATTTATCAACGACACGCATGATGACTGTTTCATCAAGCGCCTTAAAGGAAACGATTGCATCCAAGCGATTCCGGAATTCAGGCGTAAAAAACTTCTTAATATCAGCCATCTCATCACCAGATTCGCGCGCATTGGTAAAGCCAATCGTCGACTTTTGCATGGCTTCAGCGCCAGCATTAGTGGTCATGATAATGATGACGTTTCGGAAGTCCGTTTTGCGACCATTGTTATCCGTCAAAGTGCCATGATCCATCACTTGTAGCAAGATATTAAAAATATCTGGATGAGCCTTTTCGATTTCATCAAGCAAGAGGACACAATGCGGCTTTTTATTAACCGCCTCCGTTAACAAACCTCCCTGATCAAAGCCCACATAACCTGGAGGGGCACCAATTAAGCGACTCACAGCGTGACGCTCCATGTATTCAGACATATCAAAGCGTAAAAGCTCAATCCCTAAAATATAGGCGAGCTGCTTAGCCACTTCAGTCTTACCCACCCCAGTTGGACCGGAGAATAAAAAGGAACCAATTGGACGATCAATCTTGCCCAAGCCGGCACGCGTCATCTTGATAGCGCTAGCCAATGCCTCAATAGCAGGGTCTTGACCAAACACTACGCTCCTAATGTCACGATCTAAGGTTTGTAATTTGCTGCGATCGTCAACAGTAACTGACTGTGGCGGTATGCGTGCAATCTTCGCAACAATCTCCTCAATCTCTGGGCGACCAATCGTTTTCTTTTGCTTAGACTTGGGCAAAATACGTTGTGCCGCTCCCGCCTCGTCAATCACGTCAATAGCTTTATCAGGCAAGTGACGATCATTGATGTAACGTGCCGAAAGTTCGGCAGCAGCAACTAAAGCAGCAGCTGCATATTTAACGCTGTGGTGCTCCTCAAAGCGTGATTTAAGACCTCGTAAAATTTGCACGGTCTGATCAACGGTAGGCTCAACCACATCCACCTTCTGAAAACGACGAGACAAAGCAGCGTCCTTCTCAAAGATGCCGCGATACTCTGTAAAGGTCGTTGCACCAATGCATTTGAGCTGTCCGTTAGATAGGGCTGGCTTTAAAAGATTACTGGCATCTAAAGTACCGCCAGAGGCTGCACCCGCTCCAATAAGCGTATGAATCTCATCGATAAACAGCACGCCATGTGCACTATCTTTCAAGGACTTCAAAACACCCTTTAAGCGCTGCTCAAAGTCACCACGATATTTTGTTCCAGCTAAGAGCGCCCCCATATCCAATGAGTACACAGTTGCATCAGCCAAAATCTCTGGCACATCACCCTTAACAATGCGCCATGCAAGACCCTCAGCAATAGCTGTCTTACCTACGCCCGCCTCGCCCACTAACAGAGGATTATTTTTGCGGCGGCGGCATAAAACTTGGATCACGCGCTCTACTTCACTCTCACGACCAATAAGTGGATCAATCTTGCCCTGACGAGCTAAGGCATTGAGATTCTGGGTATATTGCTCAAGAGGACTCTCTTTGCCACCAGATGCTGACTCCTCAGATTCCTGAGTAGGATCAGCAGGCTTAACATGCTCAACCTGATCCTTACGCACACCATGGCTAATAAAGTTCACAACATCAAGGCGAGTAACTCCCTGTTGTTGCAAGAAATACACAGCATGTGAATCTTTCTCGCCAAAAATTGCAACCAATACATTCGCACCAGTAACTTCTTTTTTTCCACTCGATGTCGACTGGACATGCATGATGGCACGCTGAATAACCCGCTGAAATCCAAGCGTAGGTTGAGTATCAACCTCATCATTGCCGGGAACGATAGGCGTATTGTCGTTAATAAAATTTTTAAGTTGAACGCGTAGTTCTGCAATATTGACGGCGCAGGCTTTGAGTACCTCTACGGCCGTCGCATTATCCAAAAGGGCTGCAAGTAAATGCTCAACAGTAATGAATTCATGTCGAGCAGCTCTTGCGTCCACAAACGCCATGTGCAAACTCACTTCTAATTCTTGGGCAATCATGCTTCCTCCATAGTGCACTGTAGTGGGTGACCCGCTTCGCGCGAGAGCTCTATAACTTGATGCACCTTAGTGGCAGCAACGTCACGAGTAAAAACCCCGCAAACGCCCTTACCAACCAAATGAACCTGGAGCATGATCCGCGTTGCGGTTTCATGATCCTTATTAAAATATTCCTGAATCACCATCACGACAAACTCCATTGGTGTGTAATCGTCATTCAATAGTAAAACTTTATACATCGAAGGGGCTTTTATTTTCTCGGCCTGCTTTTCGAGAAGAATGATGTCTTCAATGTGGGGGCTGGCTGGATTGCCAACCGTTGGATTTTTCGTTGTACGACTCATGTGAAACATTCTATACATAGATACATAAACTTGAATTTATGGGGATGTTGTTGCAAAAAACCCTCAATAAGCCCCACTCACACTATATTGGGGCATTTTTTAATAAGAAAAGGGGTATTTAGCCATAAGAATCTGCATTTAACCCCTTGACACCCCATCATAAACGGCAAACAATCAAGGTGTAGGCTTCAAATGAAGTCTTATTAGGCGTGTTGTAGAGCGAGACTGATTAAAAAGTATTCACCCTCATCACGGTTGTTTTAAGTTTATGTAATGGAGTTCGCATGGCGACCGGAATTGTTAAGTGGTTCAATGATGCAAAAGGTTTTGGCTTTATCAAACCTGATGATGGTGAAGAAGAGTTGTTTGCGCATTTCAGCGCAATCACAATGCCTGGTTTCAAAACCTTGAAAGAAGGCCAAAAGGTAACGTTTGACATTACCCAAGGTCCCAAGGGCAAGCAAGCTACCAATATCCAAGGCGGCTGATCTTTCCAAGATCATATAAAACCCAGGACTTGTTCCTGGGTTTTTTTTCGCCTGTCATTTGAGCTGCCTTAGAATTCACCTAATTTAATTAATCAAGAACATCATGTCTAAATCCATCTTAAAACTTCTGCGTCCTTTATTCACTGGAGTCCTTTTTGGATTCTTTTCTTTAAGCGCTTTTGCACAAGTAAATATTGGGTTGCCAACGGTAGATCTCAAGACTGGTATCTACCGTATTCAAGCCGAATTAGCCGATACTCCAAAAGCAAGAGAGATTGGACTAATGAATCGCTCTAGCATGCCGACAAACTCAGGAATGCTATTTATCTTTGAAGAAAAAGCTGGCCACTGCTTCTGGATGAGTAATACCAAAATACCTCTTTCCATTGCTTTTATCGCTGATGATGGCAAGATTGTGAATATCGAAGAGATGCAATCTGAAACTACTACCAATCACTGCCCTAGAACGAGCATCCGATATGCCCTTGAGATGAATAAGGGATGGTTTGCCGAGCGCGTACTCGTACCAGGCACAGTCATTCAGGGATTACCAAAGAGGTAAGTTCCAATAATCCTTCGATACCACTTGGAGGATCGGCAATAAAAAACGCAGACCTGAGTCAGCGTTTTTTATTTAACTACTTACTATTTCCCACTTACTACTTTATTCAAAGTGGCAAACATAATGCACAGGCTCTTCTGCGCGAATAATAAAGTAACCGCCCTTTTCTACTTCCCAACTTTGACCGGCCTTAAATTCTTGCTCAGGGGCACCATTAATACTCACAAATGCACTGCCATGAACCACTTCCATTACTTCTTTAGTGCTTAAGTCAAAACGCAGAGTGCTCGGGAGCACAACACCAACAGACTTACGAGTGCCATTAGGCAAAGTAACGGTGTGAGAAACGCATTTGCCATCAAAAAATACATTGGCTTTTTTGCCTACGGAAACTTGTTCAAATTGCATCTTTATTCTTTCTAATCTAAATTGATTATTCTTAGCCCGACTTACTTCGTTGCACGCTTGCGCTTAGCTATTTCGGCAATACGCATACGCAACGCATTGAGCTTAATAAAGCCACCAGCATCAGCCTGGTTATAGGCGCCACCATCATCATCAAATGTTGCAATGGTTTGATCAAATAAAGTATTGGCAGAATCACGAGAGATAACAGAAACAGAACCTTTGTAGAGCTTCAAGCGCACTACGCCATTTACCATTTGCTGAGTGTGATCAATTAGAGCTTGCAAAGCAACACGCTCTGGAGCCCACCACAAACCGTTATAAATCAAACTGGCATAACGTGGCATTAAGTCATCTTTCAGATGAGCCACTTCGCGATCTAAAGTAATACTCTCGATGCCGCGGTGGGCTTTGAGCAAAATCGTACCGCCAGGAGTTTCGTAGCAACCACGGCTCTTCATACCAACAAAGCGGTTTTCTACCAAATCTAGACGGCCAATGCCATGCTTGCCGCCGATACGATTAAGCTCAGCCAAGAGTTCATGAGGTTTATATTGCTTGCCATCAATTGCCACTGGATCCCCGGAACGGAATTCAATTTCAATAATTTCTGGAGTGTTGGGAGCTTTCTCAGGAGAAACCGTCCAACGCCACATAGACTCTTCAGCCTCTGCATTAGGGTTTTCCAAATGACGGCCTTCATAGCTGATGTGTAAGAGGTTCGCATCCATTGAATAAGGTGAGCCGCCTTGCTTATGCTTCATCTCAACTGGAATACCATGCTTTTCTGCATAGGCCATCAATTTTTCACGAGAGAGGAGATCCCATTCGCGCCATGGAGCTATAACCTTAATTCCTGGCTCTAAGGCGTAATAACCCAATTCGAAGCGAACCTGATCATTACCCTTCCCAGTAGCACCATGAGAAACAGCATCAGCACCAGTTTGACGAGCAATTTCAATTTGACGCTTGGCTATTAAAGGACGAGCGATGGAGGTACCCAATAAGTACTCTCCCTCATAAATCGTATTGGCGCGGAACATGGGGAACACAAAATCCCGCACAAACTCTTCACGTAAATCGTCGATAAAAATATTCTCTGGCTTAATCCCAAACTGCAAGGCCTTAGCACGTGCTGGCTCTAACTCTTCCCCCTGACCCAAGTCAGCAGTAAAAGTGACAATCTCACATTGATAGGTATCTTGAAGCCATTTCAAAATAACGCTGGTATCAAGACCGCCGGAATACGCTAAAACCACTTTTTTAATATCTGACATGATTTCTATTCAATAAAAATTAACTAAGACTGCTTCATAAAATTTGATGACGTAGTGCTTACGCTACTCGTCCACAGAGCAAATACTCCATCAAGGCTTTTTGTACATGCAAGCGATTTTCCGCCTCTTCCCAAACAATACTTTGGGGACCATCAATCACTTCAGCAGAAACCTCTTCGCCTCGGTGCGCTGGCAAACAATGCATAAATAAAGCATCCGGCTTGGCCAAAGACATTAATTCCGAGGAAACCATCCAATCCTTAAATGCAGCCATACGGGAAGCATTTTCATCTTCATATCCCATGCTGGTCCACACATCTGTTGTAACCAGATCAGCATCCTTGCAAGCATCTCTAGGATCTGCACATACCGTCAAATGATTTAAGGCCGCGCCCGTTAAACGAGAGCTTTCAAGTTGATACCCCTCGGGAGCTGAGAAACGCAGTTGGAAGCCCAAGCACTCCGCCGCCTGAATCCAGGTGTAGGCCATGTTGTTAGCATCGCCCACCCATGCCACAGTCTTTCCTTGAATAGGGCCACGCGCCTCAACAAAGGTAAAGATGTCGGCTAAAACTTGGCAGGGATGATATTCATTGGTTAAACCGTTCACTACAGGCACGCGGGAGTTTGCGGCAAAACGCTCAATAATCTCCTGACCAAAAGTCCGGATCATAATGATGTCCGTCATTCTCGATATCACTTGTGCAGCATCCTCTACAGGCTCACCACGACCTAACTGGGTATCACGAGTATTGAGATAGACGGCGTGACCGCCCAACTGATGAATGCCCGCCTCAAAAGAAAGGCGCGTGCGAGTGGAGTGCTTCTCGAAAATCATGGCCAAAGTACGGTCATGAAGAGGATGCCAAGTTTCATAACTCTTGAACTTAGCCTTAAGCCAAGCAGAGCGCTCTAAAAGATAATCATATTCCTCACGCGTGAGGTCAGAGAACTGCAAGTAATGCTTTACCTGACCGGGCACTTGGGGTTTTGCCAGTGATGTCATTGTTGAGCTTTCTACTAAAGTTTTTGCTTGCATTTTTTTCTTTGGGCATTCAACTGCACGAAAATAGTTCCTAAAGTCATCATAAGTGTCTCTCACGCTGTTAAGCTAGAGGACTTAGCATTACTTATTTCTCACAACAATTTTTACGCCAACTTGAACCACAAAAAGCTTTTTATTCAAGGCATCACTGCCTCTGGTCAACCATTTCGACCCAGCGACTGGGCGGAACGTCTGTGCGGAGTGATGGCCACTTTTCGACCACCAGGCGATGCCGGAGACCCCCGCTTCACTTATTCACCCTATGTCAGACCGGTCGTTATTGCAAAAGTGAAATGCGTTGTTATTGATACTAGACTGGGTGATCTTGATCCAAGGGCACTCGACTTTGTCGTGAACTTCGCCAAAGACAATGGCCTCCCCATCGAAGAAGCTTGCGAGTTTGAACCCGCAACGCAAGCCCAGTCTTAAAAACAAAAACCCGCTCTGATAAGGAGCGGGCTTAGGCTAGAAAATTCTCTCCAGCCAGCCTAAAACCAAAACTGTATTACGCTGCCATTGCCTTAATGGCTGCAGACAAACGTGACTTCTGACGTGCTGCAGTATTTTTATGAGCAATCTTTTTGTCAGCAATCTTGTCGATTGTTGCTTGAGTAGCTGCGAACACTTTAGCTGCTGCTGCTTTGTCGCCAGTTTCAATTGCTTTACGAACTGACTTAATGGAAGTACGCAGTTTTGAACGCAAACTAGAGTTGTGCTCATTCTGTTTTACTGCCTGCCGTGCGCGTTTACGCGCTTGTGCGGTATTGGCCATCTTTAAACCTTGCTATAAATAAAAATTACAAAATACGGTTAACTGAAAATCTGCATGGGTGTGCCGCTTTTATAAGCCGACTCACCAAAACCCAAGATTTTACATTAAAGGGCCAAAAAAGCCCAGCCACATGATAAATAGGGGAAAATTGGTCCATGAATCTGCTCTCCGCCGCCGCCAAGGTTAGCGCCCTAACCATGCTTTCCCGCATTACGGGGCTCCTCCGAGAAACCTTAATTGCCCGTAGTTTCGGGGCCTCTGAGTGGACTGATGCCTTTAATGTAGCTTTTAGACTCCCCAATTTACTCCGCAGGCTTTTTGCTGAAGGGGCCTTTTCTCAGGCATTTGTGCCAATTTTGGGGGAAATTTCTAGTAAAGGCGACCAAAAACAGGCCCAGATACTCGTAAATGCCGTTGCCACGCTCTTATTTTGGGCTTTACTGCTCACAGTACTACTTGGGGTGATTGGCGCACCCCTGCTAATCCTGGTAATTGCTACAGGCTTTAAAGGCGGTCCTGCTTATGATGCCAGCGTTGTAATGACCAGAATCATGTTTCCCTACATTGGACTGATTTCTTTAGTTTCCTTATCTGCTGGCATTTTGAACACCTTCCAGCGCTTTGCCATCCCCGCTTTCACCCCAGTTTTACTCAATGTAGCCCTCATTGGATGTGCTGTCTTTTTGGCGCCACATCTTGACCAACCCATTTATGCCTTGAGCATTGGCGTCCTCTTAGGAGGTGTTTTGCAGCTAGGAATTCAAGTTCCAGCACTTCTTCGTCTGGGGCTACTACCCCGCATTGGTTTGCTTCCTGGAGCCATTAAGGCAGCCGTTACCAATCCAGATGGAAGACGTGTTTTAAGGTTGATGGGGCCAGCAGTTTTTGCAGTATCTGTGGCCCAAATCTCTCTGATCATCAACACCAATATTGCCTCTCGCTTGCCAGCGGGTAGCGTATCTTGGCTTTCCTATGCCGATCGTTTAATGGAATTTCCTACGGCATTACTCGGTGTAGCGCTGGGAACTGTACTGTTGCCAAGCTTGAGTAAGGCCAATGCTAAAAATGACTTGGAGCATGCGGGTGAGTTATTGATTTGGGGCTTACAGCTGACATTTCTATTGGCGGCACCATGCGCAATTGCCCTATTTATTTTTGGGGAGCCTCTAGCTGCGGCCCTGTATCACTACGGTAAATTTAGTGCGCTCGATGTTGCAATGACTCAACGTGCATTAGCGGCCTATGGCGTAGGTCTCATTGGCCTGATCTTGGTAAAAATATTGGCACCAGGCTTCTATTCCCGTCAAGATATCCGTACCCCCGTCAAAATTGGCCTCTTAGTTTTGGTGGCCACCCAAGTAGCCAACCTCGTTTTTGTTCCATGGCTAGGCCACGCAGGCTTAGCCCTCTCGATTGGAATGGGCGCCTGCCTGAATGCGACTTTGCTTTGGGTGGGTCTAAGTAAGCGCGGAGCTCTTCCAAATGCATCATGGACTAAATATTTAAGCCAACTATTCCTGGCCCTCATTCCGTTTTCAGGCGTTCTGTACTACGCCGCCCAAGCGCACAACTGGATTGTCCTTCAAGCTACACCTTGGCTGAGAATTGGCCTGTTGAGCGCATGGCTATGTGCGGCGGCACTTGTTTACTTTGCCGCCTTGGGTTTAGTGGGGATTCGCTGGCAAAAATTTCTGCGTCATGCAAAATAGGCGTATGCCAACACAACAACTTGACTACTTCACATCCTTAGTTGCGGAAGACGAACACTTCCCTTTAACTGAAGCAGCGATTGCAGTCGCTCAACATGCTTATCCAGATTTAGACGTGCAAGGAGTTCTGGATCTCATTGATCAACTAGCTAACAAATTAAAAAGTCGCATTACTGCTGACACTTCGCCTATACAGCGCCTGCAGATTCTGAAGCACTTTTTTTATAACGAGCTGGGTTTTGGCCCCAACCCCAATGATTTTTATGCTCCTGAGAATTCTTATTTGCATCAGATCATCGAGAACCGTCGTGGCATTCCGATCTCATTGGCTATCCTCATGATGGAGTTTGGTCAACAAATTGGTTTAAATATTCGTGGGGTATCCTTCCCGAACCACTTTATGATGCGCATCTCTTTACAGCAAGGGGAAATCATGATGGATCCCTTAACAGGAGATTCGCTCTCGAAACACCAATTGCAAGATATGCTTGATCCTTATCTCGATGCCAAGGGTTATCGTGGCGAACTGAGTCTGCCTTTGAATCTCTTCTTACGCGCCTCAAGCCCTCGAGAAATTCTGTCGCGCTTTTTGAAAAATCTGAAAGTGATTTATTCAGAGCATGAGCGCTGGGAGCGTTTACTGGGAATTCAAGAGCGCTTAGTAATTCTGTTGCCCGATTCTATCGAAGAGATACGAGATCGTGGCCTCATCTTTGCCCAACTGGAATATGTCAGACCCGCATTGGTAGATATGCATCGCTATGTCAATGAATCCCCCGAAGCGGAAGATGTTCCAGAAATTCTAGAACATATTGCCACCCTCGAGAGTCAAACAAAGCTACATTGAAGAAGTCTTAAAGCCTTACTTCTTTTTAGCTTGAAATACTTTGTACATTCCAGCAAAGGCCACTGGAACTGCTGCCGCACCAACGCCAATGAGAACGATAACGTTTAAATTCTGGCGAATTACTGGAATGTTTCCAAAGAAATATCCTGCAGCTACCAAGCCAATAACCCACAAAGCCGCACCGACAATATTGAAGAGTTGAAAGCGGGAGAAATTCATCTCAGAAACTCCGGCAATAAATGGGGCAAACGTACGAATAATCGGCAAGAACCGCGCCAAGATAATGGTTTTACCGCCATGCTTTTCATAAAAAGAGTGGGTCTTACGTAAAGCATTTTGATCAATCCAGCGCGATTGACTGCTAAATACTCGGTGACCAATCCAGCGGCCAATCAAGTAATTAAGGGTATTTCCAGCGACAGCAGAAACCAATAAGCCGGTACATAAAGTCCATATATTGAAGTTCTCTGTCGCGCAATAAGCGCCAGCAATAAACAAAAGCGAGTCGCCTGGCAAGAAAGGGGCAACCACTAAACCAGTCTCAGCAAACACAATTACGAATAAAAAAGCATAGGCCCAAAAACCATATTGCTGAATAATTACATCCAAATGTCGGTCTATGTGCAGCAACAAGTCGCTTAATTGTAAAAGGGTGTCCATCAACGTACGCTCCGAGCTAAGGTTTGATGCGGATATTAACAGGGTCGATTAAACCCCACTTTTTTTAGTTTCTATAATGAGCGATGTCCACTGAACCCCACATTCAGCCTAAGCATTCATCTGTTCGCCCAACTACGCTTTGTATTGTTGGTCCTACAGGCGCAGGCAAGACTCATCTCACGATGTCTCTGGCTGGGTATGCCAAGACTATTGGCACCACGATTGAACTCATCAGCATGGACTCAGCTTTAGTCTATCGGGGGCTAGATATAGGTAGCGCCAAACCCACTAAAGCAGAGCAAACGGCGGTCATCCATCACCTCATAGATATTCTTGAACCCACTGAGGTCTACTCAGCTGCGCGGTTTGCAAAAGATGTCGCTGAGCTCTGCGAGGCAATTCGTGCCCGAGGAAATATTCCAGTAGTCGTTGGTGGGACGATGCTGTATTGGAGAGCTTGGGCGCATGGCCTTTCATCTCTGCCGCCTGCGGATCCTGAAATTCGCGCCCGCTTAGACGCTCGAGGCAAAGAGATTGGGTGGCCTGCCATGCACGCAGAACTTGCACTTATTGACCCCATCACCGCAACCCGCTTAGAACCTAACGACTCTCAGCGTGTTCAGCGCGCCCTCGAGGTATATGAAGCAACCGGTAAACCGATGTCGCTATTGCTAGCTGAATCTCCAAGCCAAGACGGTAGGGAGGGCTCTGCAATTCCTGATTGGATTGATTTGGTATCTCTAGAACCAAGTGATCGATCTAGACTGCATCTCAACCTTGAAAAAAGGTTTGATGAAATGATCTTGGCGGGTTTAATTGAGGAAGTGGCAACACTTCGCGCTAATCCTGAACTTCACCCCGATTTGCCCGCTATCCGCTCGGTGGGCTATCGCCAAGTCTGGGAGCACTTAGCAGGCGAAACAACTTTAGAAGAAATGCGCTACAAAGCACTGGCGGCAACTCGTCAGCTGGGCAAGCGCCAACTAACCTGGTTACGGGCAATAGCAGGAAGAAATACTTTTGATCCCTTCAACCCTAATGAGTTGAAGGCCGCCCTAGAGCACTGCAAACGCAGGCTGGGTCAAAGTTCTTAGATAACGATAGTTTGAGGAGCATCTTTCGGACGCTCAACGACATCACCAACAACCCATGCATTTAAACCTTCAGTCTTGAGAGACTGAATGGCAGTATCGGCTTGTTCGGTAGACACAATTACCACCATACCAATTCCGCAGTTAAAGACACGAACCATCTCTGCATCCGCAACACCACCCTTCATCTGCAACCAGCGGAAGAGTTCAGGCATTTGCCAGCTATCACGGTGCAAAACTGCCTGAATATTCTCAGGCAGAACACGTGGAACGTTATCCACCAATCCGCCACCAGTAATGTGCGCCATACCCTTGACATCAATTTCTGAGATCAATTTCAACAAAGGCTTTACATAAATCTCCGTTGGAGCCATCACTACATCACCTAGTGAACGACCGCCCAAATCATCGCTTGGCTTCGCGCCAGCACGCTCAATAATTTTTCTCACTAAAGAATAGCCATTGGAGTGCGCGCCACTTGAAGCAATTGCCAACACCACATCGCCAGGGACAATGCGTGAGCCAGTAATAATTTTGGATTTTTCCACCGCTCCGACCGCAAATCCTGCCAAGTCATACTCACCAGGAGGGTACATACCAGGCATTTCAGCCGTTTCTCCGCCAATCAGCGCACATCCAGACAGCTCGCAACCCTTAGCTATACCAGCCACTACGGTAGCAGCCGTATCCACAGTTAACTTGCCGCAGGCAAAGTAATCCAAGAAAAATAGGGGCTCGGCACCTTGAACCAAGATGTCATTTACGCTCATGGCCACTAAATCTTGACCGATAGTGTCATGACGATTCCACTCAAAAGCCAATCTCAGCTTAGTTCCGACACCGTCGGTACCAGAGACCAACACAGGCTCCTTGTAGTGCTTAGGCACCTCAAAAAGGGCTCCAAAGCCTCCAATACCAGCCAACACGCCTTCACGCATGGTTTTCTTGGCCAAAGGCTTGATGCGATCGACTAAAGCATCTCCAGCGTCAATGTCGACTCCAGCGTCACGATAGGAAAGGCCTTGGGAGGCAGAATTAGAAGATGAGGTCATGGCGGATTTAGAAGATTAGTAAAAACAGTGCTTGATCAGTAGAATCATTGAATTCTAGAGGATTCGAGCACGATGGCTGAAATTTTTACCCCTTTTTTAACCGCATTTATTCTGGCTTATGCCCTGCGCCCAGTTTGTCTATGGCTTGAAGGGCGAAGATTGCCTCGGCCATTGGCCGCCGCATTGGCCATGTTTATTGGTTTAGGAGTCATTTTTTGCATTCTGAGCCTCTTTATTAGCCTTCTTAAAAATGAAATTCCCCTCATAAAGCAGCAACTTCCAGAGTGGATTCAAAACACCCAGACTTGGCTTGGCCCAAAACTGAATGAATTTCATGTCAATTTTGATTGGGGCACACTCAAAAACAGCATTACGGAAAAAGTTACAGAGCACATTAGCGATAACGCTGATGTTTTGATGAGCACCACCCTCGATACAGTGCTTATGTCTAGCACTTCGGTCATCGCAGGCTTTGTAAACGCTGTCCTGATTCTTTTTGTGATGTTTTATCTGCTCATGGATTGGGACCATTTTTTCAATCTAGTCAAAAGCCTTGTTCCTGTCAGAGCCCAAGAAACCGTCCATCATCTGGCCATGCATACCGATGGCTTGCTTTCACAGTATCTAAGAGGGATGCTGATCGTCATCTCCATCATGTCTGTTTTTTATAGTGTTGGATTAAGTCTACTGGGCGTCAAGGGTGCGGTAGCTCTAGGGGTGTTTACTGCACTCATGATCGTTATTCCTTATATCGGCATCGCCTTGGGATTTTCACTGGCAGCCCTTTCGACACTATTGCAATTTGGCCCTGGCAGTGAAATCGTAGGTATTCTTATTTTGTATGGTCTAGGTCAATTCCTGGAAGGCTTCTTCTTGACTCCACGTCTCGTTGGAGAGCGTATTGGCTTACACCCGGTTGCAGTCCTATTTGCATTACTTTTATTTGGAAAACTTTTTGGCTTCTTTGGTGTTTTATTGGCACTCCCAATCAGCGCAGTAAGCCTGGTGCTGGTGAAATATGTATGGGGTCGCTATGTCCAAAGCGACTGGTACAAAAAGTAAACTGAAGAAGTAATGAATAAAATCCCGCTTCCACGTCAGTTTGCGCTTGATCTCAGTCATACTCCGCCAGCAAGTCTCGATAACTTCTTACCTGGAAAAGACTTAGCTCTGCTAGGGACTTTGCGAAATCTCACTCAAGCATGGCTAACTAAAGCTAATGAGGAGCTTCAAACCAATCCCCTTAACGAACGCTGGATTTATTGGTGGGGTCCCGAGGGATCGGGACGAAGTCATTTGATCAAAGCATTAAGCAATGCGGCGCAAATATCTGGTCTAGAACATTTTGACCTTACCCCCAGCGAACCTATCTCCTGGGTGCGGCTCGAAGAAAAAATGCCTTTGCTTAGTCAAAGCAAGCTACCTTCAGTAATTACAGTCGATGATGTAGATCGCTTGGATGAACGCTCAGTAAGCTCTTTGTTTCGAATACTCAATGAGGTGCAAGTAAGTAGAGCCATTCATATCTTCATAACAGGTAACGCAGCACCAGCCTCATTAAGCCTTCGGGAAGACCTTAGAACACGCTTAGGGTGGGGTTTAATCTTTCAAACCTACCTTTTGGATGATGATGAGAAAATACAAGCTCTGGAACAAGCGGCCCAGGCTCGCGGACTAGTTTTATCTCCCGATGTTTTACCTTGGCTGCTCAGTCGCTTTTATCGGGATATGCCAAATTTAATGGCTTTAATTGATGCTTTGGATGCTTATTCACTAGAAACAAAACGTGCCGTTACTTTGCCCCTTGTGCGCGAGCTTTTACTGCCTAAATAAAAATTCATGACCCAACTTGCCCTCTTCGACTTAGATCACACACTTTTACCTTGCGATAGCGACTATGAATGGGGTCAGTTCCTGGCTCGTATTGGCGTTGTGGATTCCCAATACTATGCGCAGCAAAATGAACGTTTTTATCAAGACTACAAAGATGGTAAGTTGGACATTCAAGAATTTTTACGCTTTGCTCTCAAGCCGCTGTCAGAACACTCCCGTGCGCAACTTAAAGATTGGCACGATGCCTTTATGCAAGAAGTGATCACCGGCCAATTACGCCAAGAAGCAATTGATTTGGTAAAGCGCCATCAAGATGCAGGGGATCTTTGTTGTGTGGTTACCGCAACCAATAGCTTTGTTACGCGTCCCATCGTAGAGAGTTTTGGAATTGAGCATTTGGTTGCGACCGAGCCCGCAACTATTGGTGATGACCCATTAGCAAGTTATACCGGCGAGGTAAGAGGGTTACCTAGCTTTCGCGAAGGAAAAATACAACGCGTGCACGATTGGCTCTCGAGCCAAAATCTTTCTTTAGAGAAATTACCTTACAGTTACTTTTATTCTGATTCGATGAATGATCTACCCCTGCTAGAGCAGGTTAGCAACCCAGTTGCCACTAACCCTGATACTCGCCTCCGTATTGAAGCGGAAAAACGTCACTGGCCTATTTTGGAATTATTTGCATGATCACTAAATTTATAAAGCGTATTTTGCGACGTGACCCTATGGTCCGTCCTACACACGCTAACAATTCTGGAGCCCCTAAACGGATTCCCAAAAAAACCCATCGCATTGATCCCCATCTACTTTCCAAGAATGCAGTCAAGGTTACTCATACACTTCAGCAAGCAGGCTATGAAGCCTTTATTGTGGGTGGTGCTGTGCGCGATTTGGTTTTGGGAATTGGCCCAAAAGATTTTGATGTAGCGACCAATGCAACTCCTGAACAAGTACAAAAACTCTTTCGTAAAGCCCGCTTAATTGGACGCCGCTTTCAGATTGTGCATGTCACTTTTTTTGGTAAAGGACACCCTGAGATCATCGAAGTCTCAACCTTCAGAGCCTTACTGGAAAAAGCTGGGGATCACCTCGCTGAAAGTGGCAGAATTTTGCACGATAACGTTTGGGGCTCACAAGGCGAAGATGCTGCACGTCGTGATTTAAGTATTAATGCGATGTATTACGACCCCTCAACCGAAACCGTCTTGGATTACCACGGTGGTATGGCCGATATCCAAAAAAAGACCTTGCGCATGATTGGCGATGCCGCTAAGCGCTATCGTGAAGATCCCATTCGCATGCTAAGGGCAATTCGTTTTGCCGCAAAAACAGGCTTTACCTTAGATGCAGCCACTCGTGCGCCAATAGAGAAATTGGGCAAGCTTATACATGACGTACCGCAAGCACGCTTGTTTGATGAAATCTTAAAGCTGCTCATGTCAGGCTACTCATGGGCAGCAATCCAAGGTCTTCGTGATGCAGGATTGCATCATGGCCTGCTTCCATTGCTTGATCATATTTTGGATGAGAAGGCGACCTCTAAAGAAGCCAATGAGTTTGTTCATCTCGCTTTAGACAGCACGGATCAACGTATTCAATCTGGAAAAAGCGTGTCTGCAGGCTTCCTATTTGCCACCCTCTTATGGCCAGAGCTTTTGAAGAATTGGAAAAAGAATATCGCTGGAGGTATGGCTAATATTCCAGCCTTACATGATGCAATGGACGAGACAATTACCAAACAAAGTAATGGCATGACGATTCAACGTCGATTTGAAAGTGACATGCGAGAAATTTGGGCCATGCAGCCCCGTTTTGAAAAACGTGTTGGACGCTATCCTTACCGTTTGATCGAATCCCCAAGATTTAGGGCAGGCTATGACTTTTTGCTATTGCGGTGCGCGGCAGGTGAACAAAGCTCAAGTCTAGGAGACTGGTGGACAAGTTTCATTGCTACTGATGCGGCCGGGCAAGATGAATTAATGGCATCAGCCAAAAATGAATCTGGAAATACCTCTTCTGCCCCTAGAAAGCGGCGTCGCAGAAAAGCGAAAATCAATACGCCCGCTGAAAGTGCATCAGAGTAAGCAAATTAGTAGAAAGTTCTGTAAAGTAGTTTCATCTCATTATTGGAATCAGTATGCCTCGGGCTTTTATTGGATTTGGCGGAAATATTGGCGATACGCGGCAGCTAATTACTGATGCGATTGTTTGCCTTGCCTTGCGTTGCGAGTTACAGGTCATTGCAAAAAGCTGCTTCTATCAAAGCGCCCCTGTAGAAGCAGCCGGTGGCGATTACATTAATGCCGTTATTGAGATTGAAACGCAACTCAGCCCTTACGGTCTACTTCACATTTGCCAAGCCATTGAAAAAGAATTTGGTCGCGAGCGACCATACCTCAATGCCCCACGTACTCTAGATTTGGATATTCTATTTTTTGAGGGCATATCTCAAAATGATTCCGAATTAACCCTACCCCACCCACGAATTATTGAGCGCTCTTTTGTACTCCTGCCGTTACTGGAGATTGCACCTGACATTTTTTTACCTAATCTTGGTGAGCTAAAGACTTACCTACCGAAAGTGGCCCACCAACGGATTGAAAAACTTCCCTGCCGGAACTGTAGCTGTGGGGAAAAAACCATTTATAGCCAAGCAACTCATTAATTCATTAAACTCAGGTCATGGGCTACCTACAAGGCGATAAGCCAATTACTATTTCCAAGCTTCTCTCCATGCATAGCGAGGGAGAGAAGATTTCCATGTTGACCGCATATGACGCAACGATGTCGGCCCTCCTTAATCGCTGTGGCGTTGAAACGATTTTGATTGGCGACTCCTTGGGCAATGTCATTCAGGGGCAAACGAGCACTACACCAGTCACCATTAAACATATCGCGTATCACACCGAATGCGTAGCGCGCGCCAATTCGCAGGCTTTTATCATCGCTGACTTACCGTTTGCTAGTTACGGAAACCCCGTTCAAGCATTAGACTCAGCAGCCCAATTAATGCGCGTTGGTGCCGATATGGTAAAGCTCGAAGGTGGCGGTCAGTGGCAAGTTGAAATTATTCAATATCTCGTAGAACGTAGCGTACCAGTTTGCGCCCATCTAGGTTTACTACCCCAATCAGTCCATCTATTGGGTGGCTATAAAGTTCAAGGTAAATCTAAAGATGCCGCAAGCCTCATGATCGAGCAAGCTCTTGCCTGTGAGCAAGCAGGAGCACAGATGGTAGTACTTGAGGCTATCCCCTCCTCACTTGGAAAACACATCACCGAATCTCTCTCTATTCCCACCATTGGAATAGGCGCAGGTCCAGACTGCTCTGGTCAAGTTTTGGTATTGCAAGATATGTTGGGCATCAGCCCCGGAAAGCCGCCAAAGTTTGTCAAAAACTTTATGCTTGGCCACCCCTCTATTGAGGCTGCAGTCAAAGCCTATGTTCGGGAAGTGAAATCCGGGAGTTTCCCGGGTTCCGAACACGGCTTTGCTGGTTAAGCCAAGATATTTTGGTGATTAACTAAAAAAACTTTTTACCCCATCAAACCAACCCTTTTGATGGGGGTTATGTTTATCGCCACCTGTTTTTAAGCTGTCGTCGAATTTTTTGAGCAATTTCTTTTGTTCATCTGATAACTTGATAGGCGTTTCCACAATGACGTGAACGAAGAGATCGCCAACGATAGATGAACGCAAACCTTTAATTCCCTTATTGCGCAAACGGAAAGTTTTGCCAGTTTGCGTACCTTCAGGAATCGGAAACTCAACACGACCAGAAAGCGTAGGTACCTCAATCTCTCCACCGATTGTGGCGGCCGCGAAAGAAATTGGCATCTGGACGTGCAAATCGCTACCGTCACGCTCAAATACTTTGTGAGATTTAACTCTGACTTCTACATAGAGATCGCCAGCGGGTCCACCATTAATACCCGGCTCGCCATTACCAACAGAGCGTACACGCATTCCATCATCGATGCCCGCAGGGATTTTTATCTCTAGTGTTTTTTGTTCTTTAAGTTTTCCGCTACCGTGGCAAGTTTTGCAAGGCTTAGGAATGTACTCGCCAGTGCCACGGCACTTGGGGCAAGTTTGTTGCATCGAGAAGAAGCCCTGTTGTACCCTCACTTGGCCATGACCATCGCAAGTAGTACATTTTTCTGCCTTACTACCGGGCTCTGCGCCAGTACCGTGACATGGTTTGCAATTACTCCAGCTTGGCACACGAATTTGAGTGGTATACCCTTCAGCAGCCTGCTCAAGAGTAATGTCCATGTTGTAACGAAGATCTGCGCCTTTATATACCTGCGGACCTGAATGGCGTCCGCCACCTTGACCGAAAATATCACCAAAGATATCACCAAAGGCATCAGCGAATCCACCACCGCCACCACCGCCGAAGCCTCCCCCACCAAAACCGCCCATGGACGGATCAACGCCTGCGTGACCATACTGATCATAAGCAGCTCGCTTATTCGGGTCCGTCAGCGTTTCATAGGCCTCTTTCACCTCTTTAAACTGCGCACCGGAATCTTTGCTATCGGGATTGCGATCGGGGTGATGCTTCATCGCTAGCTTACGATAAGCCTTTTTTAACTCTTCATCGCTAGCACTTCTTGCAACACCAAGGACTTCGTAATAATCGCGTTTACTTTTCGGCACAACTGTTCCTCTCAACAACCTGAATGGCACAAGTCGGCACGAGGCCGACTTGTTATTGATTTACTTCAGAATGACTATGAATTACTTCTTGTCATCAACCTCTTTAAAGTCAGCATCGACAACATCAGCATCAGGAGCTGCGCCTTGCGCGCCACCAGGGGCTGCGCCAGGAGCGGCACCACCAGCTTTAGCTTGCTCAGCAGCCATGGCCTTTTCACCTAGCTTCTGACTTGCCTTACCCAAAGCTTCTGTTTTAGCCTCAATTGCAGCTTTATCGCTACCTTTGATTGCTTCATCCAGCTCTTTCAAGGCAGCTTCAATGGCTTCCTTTTCGGCGACTTCCAAAGCCGCGCCATGCTCTTCCAAAGCTTTCTTGGTGGAGTGGGCTAAGGCATCAGCAGTATTGCGCGCAGTAACTAACTCAAGCACTTTCTTATCTTCAGCAGCATTAGCTTCAGCATCTTTTACCATGCGTTGAATTTCATCTTCAGTAAGGCCAGAGTTCGCTTTGATGGTGATCTTGTTTTCTTTGCCAGAGGCTTTATCTTTTGCAGTTACATGCAAAATACCGTTCGCATCAATATCAAAAGTCACTTCAATTTGTGGCATGCCACGTTGCGCAGGTGGAATACCTTCTAAATTAAATTCACCGAGCAATTTATTTGCGGCAGCCAACTCACGCTCACCTTGAAAACACTTAATCGTTACAGCAGGTTGATTGTCTTCCGCTGTTGAATAAACCTGTGAATGCTTAGTAGGGATGGTTGTGTTCTTAGGAATCATTTTGGTCATGACGCCGCCTAGGGTTTCAATACCCAATGACAATGGGGTAACGTCCAAAAGCAATACGTCTTTACGATCACCGGACAACACGGAACCTTGAATAGCGGCACCAACAGCTACCGCTTCATCAGGGTTTACATCTTTACGCGGCTCTTTACCAAAAATTTCTTTTACTTTTTCTTGTACAGCAGGCATACGAGTTTGACCGCCAACCAAGATCACATCATCGATATCAGCAACATTTACACCAGCATCTTTAATTGCAGTGAGGCAAGGGCCAGCCGTACGGTTAACCAACTCTTCAACCAAAGACTCCAACTTGGCACGAGTTAACTTCAAATTCAAATGCTTAGGACCACTGGCATCAGCAGTAACGTAAGGCAAGTTGATTTCGGTTTGCTGTGCAGATGACAATTCGATTTTGGCTTTTTCAGCAGCATCTTTTAAACGCTGTAATGCCAATACATCTTTACTTAAATCAACGCCTTGTTCTTTTTTGAATTCAGCGATGATCCAATCGATAATGCGTTGATCAAAGTCTTCACCACCCAAGAAAGTATCGCCATTAGTGGAGAGCACTTCGAATTGCTTCTCACCATCAACGTTAGCAATTTCAATAATAGATACGTCGAATGTACCGCCGCCCAAGTCATAAACTGCAATCTTGCGATCCACTTTATCTTGCTTGTCCAAGCCAAACGCTAAAGCAGCTGCAGTAGGCTCGTTAATGATGCGCTTTACATCCAAACCAGCAATACGGCCAGCATCTTTAGTTGCTTGACGTTGACTGTCATTGAAATAAGCAGGCACAGTAATTACGGCCTCAGTTACCTCTTCTCCAAGGTAGTCCTCAGCAGTCTTTTTCATTTTGCGCAAAATTTCAGCAGATACTTGCTGTGGCGCCATTTTTTTGTCACGAGCTTCAACCCAAGCGTCACCATTGTCAGCCTGAATAATTTTATAAGGCATTAAACCGATGTCTTTTTGCACTTCAGCATCAGTAAATTTACGACCCATCAAACGCTTAACTGCGTAAATAGTATTGCGTGGGTTTGTTACTGACTGGCGTTTAGCGGGCGCACCAACCAATACTTCACCGTCTTCTACGTAGGCGATGATGGATGGAGTTGTGCGGGCACCCTCTGCATTCTCAACAACCTTAGGCGCGTTGTTTTCAACGACTGAAACACACGAATTGGTGGTTCCTAAGTCGATTCCGATAATCTTTCCCATAATTGCTCCAAAAAATTAAGTTGTGTAATTTCTGATTTACTACTGCGAATAATTCGATACCCATTAAATGGGGTCAAAAAAGACGAATTCAAGAGGTGAAAGTGGCAAAAAAGGCAGAAATCTGCCTTTTTTAAGCTTTTCTCAACAAATTTGAGAAAAAATCCTTATTTTGGAGCGCTAACGGTCACCAAGGCAGGTCTCAAAATACGGTCGGCGATGGAATACCCTCTCTGGAGCACTGAAACTACCGTATTGGCATCTTGCTCGGACGGTACCGAGGCAATTGCCTGGTGAAGATTAGGATCAAACTTTTCTGCAATCGCTGGATTAATTTCAGCCATTCGGCCTTTTTCAAAAGCAGATATCAGTTGTTTTAGGGTAATTTCCAAACCTTCTTTAAACGCTTTGGCATCTACAGCCTCTGCATTAAGGGCGGCGTATAAACTGTCAGCCACAGGCACTAAATGCTCAGCAAAGCTTTCAATGGCAAATTTGTGGGCCTTAGCAATATCCTCAGTAGCGCGACGGCGAATATTTTCACCTTCTGCTTTAGCGCGCATAAAACTGTCTTGCATGTCCGCAAGCTTTTGATTTAATTCATCAATAAGCTGCGTATTGGACTCCATGGCCAGCTCTGGCTCTGAGCTAATGCTGGCACCCACTTCTACTACCTGCTCAGATTCCAAGTTTTCTTGGGCTTGCTCAGTGGATGGATTTTGGTTTTCTTGTGTCATGGGTGTTCATTCACTTTTCTATAAGAATATCTGTATCAATGCAATATGGGGCTAATCACAGCAATTTCAAGCCATTGGATATCGCGCCAGTTTAAGCAATTCTAGGCTTAGCCAATTCTGCTCGCTGGTTCCGCTCGGCAATCAGGAGTTCAGATTGATCATTTAAGGGCCAACCAGACAAATGCTCTTGAGCAATTCCATACAAAGCCTCGATCCATTGGGGGTTATTGTTGAGACAAGGGATGTAGCGGTAATCTTTCCCTCCGTGCTCCAAGAAGCTCTCACGAGCCTCCATAGCTATTTCCTCTAAAGTCTCTAAGCAATCTGCCGGAAAGCCTGGGCAAAACACATCGACTCGCTGACAAGCCTCTTTGGCCAGAGTCTCAATAGTGGCTGCGGTATAGGGCTTTAGCCACTCTGCTTTACCAAAGCGGGACTGAAAGGTTACCAAGTATTCTCCAGGCTCTAAACCTAAAGCCTCACCTAACAGGCGACCTGTTTTTAAACATTCGCAATGGTAAGGGTCACCCTTCATCAAATTTCGCTTAGGCAGTCCATGAAATGACATCACAAAGCGATCACCTCGTAAAAAATCAGGGCGCCCATCCTTATCCCATGCATCCAAAACTTGATCACGGAGTGCAGTTATATAAGCAGGGTTATCGTGATAATGTTTTACCAATCTGAGTTCTGGTTGATCTCGCCAACCCTTCAATACCCGAAACACCTCATCAAAACTCGATGCTGTAGTCGTAGCTGAATATTGGGGATACAAAGGGAGTAATAGCAAACGCTCCATTCCCTGCGCTTTCAAAGCAACCATAATCTCCTCGGTAGATGGTTGACCATATCGCATTGCTAAATCCACCAATACCGTCTGCCCACTTTCAGAAAACTTTTTACTCAATTCTTTGGCCTGAAGCCTTGAATAGTGCAATAAAGGCGAACCCAATTTTGGTAACCAAATAGAGGCATATTTTTTAGCAGAGGCTCCGCTTCGTATAGGCAAAATAATGCCATTCAAAATGCACCACCAAACCGCCCGTGGAATCTCTACTACGCGCGGATCGGAGAGAAATTGTTTTAAATAGGTACGCACTGCTTTTGCGCTTGGCTCGGATGGCGTACCCAAATTGAGTAACAACACTACTGTCTTAGCACTACGTAGATGTGGGTTTTGATTCAAAACTAATCCGTCTTCTATAAAATAAAAATGGTTGTTGGCTAAGCTTAAAAACTCAAGGCGCCAGAAAGTAATTTAGAGGTGATATCCACAATAGGAATGACGCGATCGTATGCCATCCTAGTTGGGCCAATTACCCCAAGGGTTCCAACGATCTGACCGTCAACGCTATATGGCGCACTAATGACTGTCAAATCCTCATAAGGCAAAAGATCACTCTCTCCTCCAATGAAAATTTGAACACCATCAGCATGGCTCGAAACATCAAGCAATTGCATTAACACTGACTTTTGCTCAAGCATGTCGAACATCTTGCGCAATCTATCTAAATTGGAGCTGAGATCGCCAACATTTAGCAATCGACGCTCTCCAGATAAAACCACCTCGCCTTGACCCATGCCGTAATCCGTTACGCCACTTTGCAAAGCCAAAGTCATCAGCCCTGAGATATCTGTTCGCAAACTATCCAGATCAGATTTGAGATGCAGGCGCACCTCTGCAAAACTTTTGCCAGCAAATTGAGCATTAATGTAATTACCCGCCTCAATAAGTTGACTAGGCGAATAGTCCTGAGTGGTTGGCAAAATCCGGTTTTGTACATCACCCTCAGGCGTAACCATGATTAACAATATTTTGCCTTCACCAAGGCGCAAGAATTCAATATGCTTAAAAACTTGTGCCCGCTTAGGCGTCATCACAACACCAGCAAAATGCGTCAGGTTAGACAAAATTTGTGCGGCACTAGCCAAGACTTTCTGAGGAGAATCGGGCAAAAGTCCTTTTTCGACTTCTCTAGCGGCCATCTCTTCCATTGGCCTAACGGTGACCATGGTGTCTACAAATAAACGATAGCCCCTAGGAGTAGGGATCCGTCCAGCTGAAGTGTGGGGGCTGGTAACCAAGCCCATATCCTCCAAATCCGCCATCACATTACGAATAGTAGCGGCAGAAAGATCTAAACCCGAGTATTGCGAAAGGGTGCGGGAGCCAATAGGCTGACCCTCTTCGATATAACGCTCGATGAGGGTTTTCAGTAAAGCGCGGGAACGATCATCCATGATGGAAGGGATTTTATGCCTATGGTTTAATCGTTATATGTTAAGCCCATCCCAAAATTTCTCCAAAAAGGCCTTTAGCCGGGTCGCGCTGGTCGGCAAATACCAAGCTGATGGCATAGAAGGGCACCTCAATGCGCTAGCCAAGCTAGTTGCCGACTTGGGCTGCCAGGTTTTTATCGAAACCGCTACCGCTACCCATTTGGGACTTACAAATTACCCAACCAAAAGCGTGGAGGAATTTGCTGGCTCCATTGATTTAGCGGTAGTCCTTGGGGGTGACGGAACGATGCTGGGCATTGGCCGTCAATTGGCTGGAAAACAAGTCCCTTTAGTGGGTATCAATATGGGTCGACTTGGCTATATGACCGATATTCCTTTTCAGGATGTGCAAGCCGTTCTTCCTTTGATCATTTCTGGTGAATACGAACCCGATACAAGAACCCTTTTAGACGCTGTTGTTCTAAGAAAAGGGGTAGAAATTAACCGCGCTCTAGCCCTCAATGATGTTGTCGTAAATCGTTCGGGTATCTCTGGAATGGTAGAGCTAGCCGTTCGAGTTAACGGCTCATTTATGTACAACCAGCGCTCTGATGGACTGATTGTCTCTACCCCCACCGGCTCTACAGCCTATGCATTGGCTGCTGGTGGTCCCATATTGCATCCACGAGTTCAAGGGGTCTTATTGGCGCCTATTGCCCCTCACTCTCTATCTAATCGCCCTATCGTGCTACCAGTAGACTGCATTATTAGCATTGAAGTGGTCGATGGGCGCGCAGTGATCGTAAATTTTGATATGCAATCGCAAACCGATCTCCACACAGGTGATGTAATTGAAGTGCGGCCTTCTGAAAAAACCATCACCCTACTTCACCCACGCAGTCACAGTGACTACAAGACTTTGCGTGAAAAGCTCCACTGGAATGAGTATCCCTCGACATTCTGATGTCGGATTGCCGAGTACGCTAACACCATGCTTCAAACTCTCGCCCTTCGTGATTTCGTCATCGTTGATCAACTTGAGCTCGATTTTGTCCCTGGTTTCACCGTCTTAACTGGTGAAACGGGCGCAGGAAAATCTATTCTTTTAGACGCTTTAAGCTTGGTATTGGGTGAGCGCGCAGATAGTAGCCAAATTCGTGAAGGTAGTAATCGAGCCGAAATTAGCGCACTCTTTCGTATTGATAACTTACAAATTAGTAGATTCGTAGGATGGCTTGATGAGCAAGGTTTTCCCGTTGAAGATGAAGGACAGAGTCTTTTATTAAAACGAACTATTGAAAGCAATGGTCGCAGTCGCGCATTTATTAATGGCAGTGTTGCGACACTCGCACAGTTGCGAGAAGCAGGCGATCAACTTGTAGACATTCACGGACAGCATGCGCACCAACTGTTATTAAAGGGTGGCGCGCAACGTGAACTTTTAGACCGTCATGCCAACTTATTGCCCATTGCATCTGAGGTAGCCACTTCCTTTAAAGAGCTGAATCAATCTCGCCGTCTTTTAGAGCAAGCAGAAAATGCTGGTCAAGATATTGAGCGCGAGCGTGAAAGACTCGAATGGCAACTCGAGGAATTGACAGAACTATCACCCCAAGAAGGTGAATGGTCCAACATTCAAAGTGAGCATGATCGCCTTGCAAATGGCGCAAAAATTATCAGCGGGTGTCAGGATGCAATTGATGCTTTGAGCGATTCAGACAATTCCGTTGAATCAATACTCTCTAAAGCGAGCGCCAGCATCAGCACCTTAGCTGAGCATGACCCACTTCTAGGCGATATCAGCCAAGCTTTAGAATCAGCCCAAATTCAAATTGATGAGGCTGTCCATGGACTTAATCGTTATTTACAAAAATTAGACTTAGACCCTGAGCGCTTAGTTCATGTGGAAGAAAGAATGCAGGCATTACATTCGGCTGCGAGAAAATTTCGTACTGAAGCGGATAGGCTTCCAATCCTTTTTCAGGAAACCGCTGATCGCCTAGAGGCATTAACTGCATCTCAAAATATTGAAGTCCTTCGTGCAAAAGTCAATGCAGAAGAAGCGGCCTATCTTAAGTTAGCGAAACAGCTTTCGCAAAAACGATCTAAAGCAGCGATTGAGCTTAGTAAATTAGTTACAGAGGCGATGCAAAACCTTTCCATGGCTGGCGGTCAACTAGAAATTTCGCTGGTCCCTTTGCCCGAAGGCGGTGTAAATGGTTTGGAGCAAATTGAGTTTCTGGTTGCAGGGCACGCTGGAAGTACTCCACGTTCACTGGCCAAGGTAGCCTCAGGTGGAGAGCTTGCAAGGATTAGTTTGGCTATTAGCGTGATCACCAGCAAAGCGTCTTTTACACCCACTTTGATTTTTGATGAAGTTGATGCGGGAATTGGGGGTGCTGTAGCAGAGACCGTTGGAAATTTATTACGCCAGCTTGGAGAGACTCATCAGATTCTGTGCGTCACCCATCTTCCTCAGGTTGCCGCACAAGGCAATCAACATCTTAAGGTGAGTAAAAGTCAATCTGAAGAAAAAACGGTTTCTCAAGTCACCGCCTTAGGAAGAGTTGAGCGGGTGGAGGAAGTAGCGCGGATGCTTGGTGGCGCAACAATTACCGATACAACGCGTCGCCATGCTCGAGAACTTCTTGAACAGAATTAATACTCAGACTGATGGTGCGGCAAAAATTTCTTGCCATAAATAAGAAACGGCCAACCTTGCCTTCGTTAGAGCGGGATCACCTTCTAGAGAAGTACGAGTTTTTTCAACGCCATCTAAACGCAGACGGTGTTGCTTGGCCCTCAATAGCCGATAGGCGTTAGCGACACCATCAGCTAAGGATGGATTTATCAACTTTAGATCGGCTGCAATTTTTAGCAATGCAATATTTCCCACATTGCCCAATAACTCTAAAAATTGGTGGGCATAAGCCAGGACTAAAAACTGAACAATAAATTCAATGTCTACCATCCCACCCGCATCATGCTTTAAATCAAAGAGCTTGGTAGGATTCGGGTGGCCTGCATGCACTTTGCGGCGCATCTCAAGGATCTCCGTCCGCAATTGATCAATGTTTCGTGACTGACTCAATACTTCAGAGCGCACCCTATCAAAAAATTGTCCTACTTCAATACTTCCCGCAGAGAAACGCGCCCTAGTGAGAGCCTGATGCTCCCATACCCAGGCGGCATTATCCCCCTGACGCAATTGATATTTTTTAAATGCATCGGCATTAGTTACTAAGAAACCCGCAGATCCATTTGGGCGCAAGCGTGTATCGATCTCAAATAAATTTCCAACAGATGTATAAGCAGTTAACCAATTAATCATGCGTTTAGCTAAAAGGGCATAGACCTCTTGAGAAACATAATCTGACTCTTTTGCTTCATAAATAAAAACAAGGTCTAAGTCTGATGCATAACCCAATTCTTTGCCGCCCAACTTTCCATAAGAAATCACAGAAAATGGAGGCAATATATCTGCAGAAAGATCAAATTTTCTCGCGACATTAGGCCAAACGCGTTCAAGAGTTGTTTGCAATATTAAATCTGCAAGCGCAGACAGGTGGTCACTTACCCCCTCCACTGGAAGCGCTTTTGGAACCCCAATTCCTAAGTCGGCCAAAAGAGTGATGAAGGTTTCATTATGGTGAGTCACGCGTAGAATATCCATAGCACGCTCAGAGCCATCTCCACTACTCAAGACATCATCTAAATGCATGTCCAACGCAGTCTTCACCTCTCTCCAGTACTGTTCTGGATGTTTAATGAGCATTGTTTCCGCACGCGAGTTCAGCAAATGATCCAGCAAATGGGGATGTGTCGTAAGGTATTGCGCTCCCCATTTGGACTGGCTCAGCAAGGCCATGACATTGCGAAGTGCTTTTGGATATTCTGCCAATATGGCTAAATAAGCACCCCTACGAGAAATGGCCTCTACTAAATCAAAAAAACGCAGAAGCACAACATCAGCATCAAGCAGCTCTGATTTACTTTCTAGCAAATCTTCTGTCGCATGCTGAATCAGATTTCCAATAATTAAGCGGCTTTTCTCTGGAAGCTGTTTATATTTTGTACTTTCGCTCCATAAGCGCCAACGTGCCAATGCATGAGGAAAGATTTGGGCATCAAACTTCCATTCGGGGGATAAAGGGGTAAGCGTTAAGCGAGCCTGCTCATCCAAAATAAAAGCCTTCTCAAACAATTGGGCAACTGCTGTCTGATGTTTTTCAAGCTCAATAAGAAATTGATCAACTGCAATAGGCTTCTCGGGATCAGACATACTTGCAGCCAAGCGGGCTCGTGCGGTCATTTCATCAGGGAAATAATGTGTCTGCTGATCTTCCCAAACCTGAATGCGATGCTCTAGACGACGCAGAAAAACATAGGCCGCCTTTAAGTTTTCCACCTCGTCAGCCTGCAATAAACCCTGTTGCTTAATGCAATCGAGCACCTCAAGAGTTGGTCGCGCACGAAACCGAGAATCAATGCCGCCACGCATCAACTGAAACATTTGCGCTAAAAACTCTATTTCACGAATGCCACCACGACCCAATTTAATATCGTGCGAGCGACCTTGATAACCAGAAGATCGCTTTTCCGCCTCAATCTGAATTTGGGCATGTAAATCGCGAATTGCCGCGATAACCCCATAATCCAGATGACGTCGGTAAACAAAAGGCCGAATTAATTGATCCAATTCCTTTTCGCAAGCGGCAAAAGCGGGGGAATCTATTGCGGGGGAAATCAAGCGACCCTTAATCCAAGCGTATCGCTCCCACTCTCTACCTTGCACCAATAGATACTCTTCCAGCATATCTAAGCTACATACCAAGGGGCCAGAATCGCCATTAGGACGTAGGCGCATATCCACCCTAAATACAAAGCCATTGGCATCATGCTCTGATAAGAATTTAATCAGACGTTTACCCATATAGGTAAACCATTCTTGATTTGATAAACTTTTGGGACCACCCTGTGTGTCTCCCTCCTGCTCATATAAATATATAAGATCAATGTCGGAAGACAGGTTTAATTCTAGGCCACCCAATTTACCCATTCCCACAACCATTAAAGGCATTTCAGCATCCCGTGCAGTACTCCACGGGAGTCCAAACCGTCTTTTCAGATCTTCACGGATATAGGCAATGGATAGGCAAACGCATAACTGCGCAAACTGACTCAGGCCTTGGGTTACCTCCCCAAGACTAGCCATACCGTTAAGGTCGCGAAAGGCAACCCAGAGCATGAGACGTTGACGGGCCAAGCGCAAATTCGCCATAAATTGAGCATCATCTTGGAGATTACCCTCGATCATGAATTCGCAAGGACTTAAAAGATCCTGGATGCCCTCAAGATCAATAACTTGACTCCCTTGAACCTCAAGCCATTCCACCCATCCAGGCTGGGCATTTAACCAACGCTGAGCGTAAGTGGAGTGCCCTCTCAAAATCTCGATTTGCCTAGAAAAATTATTCATTCCACCATCTTAATCCGAGACCAAAATCTCCTGCTAAAGCTTGGTATTCCTTAAGTGTGTGACGGATAATGGAGCCTATGCTTCAAAATATGATCCCGCAGCGCCCAAAGAGTGTGCCTCCCATACGCCCCCAAGGTCCTGATCGATCATGGCGTAAACGCGCTTTGATTCTTTTCGCTTTTGTCATGGGATTTTTTGTACTTGGGCATCTCGCTATCCGCTTTATAGTTTGGCCTCAAATTGAGAAGTCCAAGCCAACATTAGAAAAACTCATGAGCGCCCGGTTAGGTGCCGATATCTCAATCGATCAACTCCAAGTCTCTTGGACCGGTATTCGCCCTAACTTTGAAATGCAGGGCCTACGTTTTAATGGTACAGAAAAAACCAAACCCTTACTTTTCATTGAAAAAATTAGCGGTGAACTTAGCTGGGACTCCCTATACCACCTCGCACCCTATTTTCACGACATTAACTTTGATGGGGCGCAGATTTATGCTCAGCGCAATGACAAGGGTGTTATTTCGATAGCAGGAATACCAATACACGGTAATTCAGGAGATTACTCCGCAGAAAATTGGTTATTTTCACAAAATAATATCGATATAAGAAATGCCACGATTTTCTGGCAAGACTCGGCAAACAAAAAACTGAGAACCTCTATTGATATCCAAAACTTCCATTTGAATAATGGGATACGCAATCACTCCAGCGAAATAACAGTAACAACACCCTGGCATACCTCCCCAGTTAAGTTTCAAGCTGATTTTCATCATCGACTAGGCACGCAAGCTGGCAATTGGCATGATTGGGTTGGTGATTTCTCTTGGGATTTTGCTGGCTTTGATCTTACCCAAATTTTTAAAGATTTTACGATTCCGCTATATGCGTTAGAAGGAAGCCTTAGCTCTAAAGGACGCCTAAGCTTAGATGGCGGGACCCCTGATGGTGGCGAGATGTCAATGGCCGTTGATCAATTAAAAATTCAGCTCTCCAAAGAAGATGGTCCCATTCAATTTGGACGTCTTGAGGGCAATTTCACGCAAGAGTCAGATCGTGGACTTTTAGCAGTAAGCGCAAAGACATTGGCTTGGCGAGATATTGACGGCTCAAATAACGCTACTCTTGAAAGTCTTAGCCCCATGACTTTCCGCTGGCGCCCCCCAGGGCCAGGCGGTGAAATAAAAGAGTTTGGCTTTTCATCACCAAAGATTTTAGTGAAAGATGCCAGTCTATTTGCTCGTAACTTGCCGCTCTCAAAAAAAGTACGGCAATGGATCAAGGTGGCAAATCCTGACGGTGAATTACAAAACGTGAATATGCATTGGGCAGAAAAAAAATCAGCCTTATCTACACTCCCAATTACGGGAAGTTGGTTTAATTCAAATCAATTAGATTTTGATGTGAGTGCAAAACTCATTGATCTCAGCTTTACAGGCATAAACAGCTCGATGCCCAGTGTTTCCCATCTAACGGGCACCCTTTCTACCAATGAGGATGCCGGCAGTCTTACCTTGGCAGAATCTCCACTGGAAGTAATCGCAAACAACCTATTAGTTGACCCCAATATCAAGCTTGACAAAGCGGAAGGCAAAATTTCTTGGGAGAAAAAAAGGGGTAATTGGACCATAACCGTTAAAAAGTTAAATCTTTCTAACCCAGATATCACCACTACCCTTGACTTGGTTTACGTTATTGGAGGACCCAAGCAAAAAGATCAGATGAGTCTTGATATGAGCTTTCCCAAGGCAAGTATTACTACCGCTTATCGCTACCTACCAGTTGGCATTGATGATGAGACAAAAAAATATTTAAGCAAAGCATTTACTGCGGGGGTCATCAAAGATGGCAGTTTGCATGTTAAAGGCGATCCAGATCAAGCTCCATTTGCAAAAGGAGTGCCTGGAGAGTTATCTTTGACGCTACCAATGTCCAGTGTCAGTTTTAAACCAGTACCTGGACTTTCACCCACTCAAGGGACTTGGCCTGAATTAAAAAATATTAGCGGTCAAATCAATATGCGAGAGTCTGCATTAAATATTGATATTGCAGAGGCTAATTATCAAAAGGTGCTGATCAGTCAAGTACACGCAGAGATACCCAGTGTTAGCGCCAAGCAGATCATTCTTTCGCTCAATGGTGCAGCCAAAGGAAGCGCGTCAGAAATGCTGGATTACTTATATGCTTCACCCATAGGCAAGCAGCAACCTAGCTTAGAAAAAAATCTCGCAGTTACCGGGCAAATAGCCCTAAATTTAGGTTTAAAAATTCCATTTTCTGGTAATTCAAATACGCAGGTAGATGCAAAAATTGATCTCACGGACAATCGCGCCCAATGGGGTAATCTGCCCCCATTAGAAAAGCTACAAGGGAAGATTCGAGTCACCGAGAGCAATCCAGAGTTTGAAAATATCTCCGCTAAATTCATGGGGGGAGATTTTCAAATTACGAGCGCCTCAGCTTCCGCCAATAACACTGCATTTAGCATTAGCGGTGACATTAGCTCAAAATTTATTAAGACGTATTTGGCCGAAATTAAGGCCCCTGAAGTTAACGCCCTTATCAACTCAATTAATGGGACTATTCAATATGAAGGTCTTCTAAATTTCAATAAGGCGGGTAGCGAAACTAAGCTTAATTTTGATATGCGAAATTGGTCAAGTAATGCGCCAGCACCCTTAAAGAAATTAGCTGGTACGCCAATGCTCGGACAATTAGCATTACACACCTACGCAAACAACAAGGGAAATATAAATCGCCTTGATTGGTCGGGTAAATTTGGTGATCAGTACTTCACCGAAGGCGCACTAGGCTACGACAATGAACTTCGCCACTCCTATGGAGTGGGCACCGCGGCTACTTTAGCGCCCCAAGGGCTTGGAGTGAATCTTCAGGTCAATGAGTTGGATCTGGACACTTGGCAAGAATTTCTCAGGCCTCGAAAAGCCACGGCTTCCAAAGAGCCTCAAGTTCAAGAGAGCTTATTAAATATGCCAGTTCAAGTTAATGCGCAAGTAAAAAAATTAACCCTACTTAAGCGCATATGGCCTGAGGTGAACTTCACTACGGCCAATAAAAATCATGTTTGGCGGAGTCGTATTACCTCCCCTCAAATTACTGGTCAAGCGTTTTGGCATGAAGCTAGCTCAGAAAACCCCAATGGACTTATCCGTGGTCGCATTGCGCGTTTAAAAATTCCAGATGTTGATCCCATTCTTGCATCCAGCCAGACTTCTGGCTCACAAAAAATTTCCCCAACAGTAGCGGCAACCAGTCCTAATAAGAGCACATTAAGCACCGGCCCTAACTCCATTCCCAGCATCGATATCGTCATTGACGATTTATCTTGGACGAAAGCAGAGTTGGGCCAGGTCAAAATTTTGACTAAAACCCGCTCGAACTTGCTAACGATTGAATCAATTCAAATTAATAATCCCCAAGGAAGCACTACAGTCTCAGGTCAATGGGTGGGTGGCACTCAAAACCAAACTGAACATAACACCCTTAACATTGATATGAATATTAAGGACGCTGGGCAGATTGTTTCCCACTGGACCAATCAAAAAACCATTGAGGGAGGACAGGGCAAAATCAACGGAAAATTAGAATGGGATGGCTCGCCATTTAACACCGATTACGGCACCCTGTCAGGGAAGTTGAGCTTAGATTTACAGAAGGGTCGCCTTTTAGAAGTCAATACTAGTGCCGCCAAGATATTAGATGTACTGAGCTTGCAAAGCTTATTCAGATTTGCGACCTTAGATCTACAGGGTAGCCTTGGAAATATTGTTACAAAGGGCACGCCTTTTAAATCAATAACAAGTAGCTTCGATATCGATAATGGAATTGCGAAAGCAAATACATTTACGATGGAGCTTGATCAAGCCCGGGTTGCTATTAGTGGTGAAATTAATATCCCCAATGAGACCCAGGATCTGAGGGTAACAATATTTCCTAGCATCGATGCCACTGCGGGATCTTTGGCGGCATTTGTTATTAATCCCATTGTCGGATTGGGCGTCTTGGTTGGCCAATATTTAATTACCAATCAAATGAATCGCAACTTCCAAACCGATTATTTAATTCAAGGCTCATGGTCTGATCCTGAAGTGATCCCCCTTGATCAAAAAGGTCAGCCTTTGGATCCCAAAACTCTAGAAAACATTAGGTCCAAAGGTTTACTTATTGAGCAAAGTAAACCGAGCCCTACTAACTCGGGTCCGCAAACTACCCCCACCCCTCCAGCCTTCAACCCCTCTTAACTCTTCATGAGCACCTCATACTGCCCCCTAGAACTTAAAGTGGCATCCATCCAAATGGTGTCTACTCCTGATTTAGAAGAAAACCTCTCTACTGCAAGCAGATTGGTAAAACAAGCCTCCATGGAAGGCACTCAAGTCGTTGTATTGCCAGAGTACTTTTGCCTCATGGGTCTTAAGGACACAGACAAAGTGCGAGCAAAGGAAGTTTTAGGAAGCGGCCCCATTCAAGAGCAGCTATCCGCAATGGCAAAAGACAATGCAGTTCATTTAGTTGCAGGCACCATACCCCTTGAAGCCAAAGAAATTCATAAAGTTTTAAACACTACTCTTGTATTTGACCCCCAAGGGAAAGCTATTGGCCGCTATGACAAAATTCATTTGTTTGGCTTTCAGACCCAAACCGAGCGCTATCAAGAATCAGAAACTATTGAGGCTGGGAATATACCCGGACTCATTAATTTAAGCGTCAATGGAACAGATTGGCGCCTTGGCTTGAGTATTTGCTACGACCTGCGCTTTCCAGAGCTTTATAGAGCTCTTGGGCAAGTAGATTGCCATATTATTCCCGCCGCATTCACTTATACAACCGGGAAGGATCACTGGGAAATCCTATTACGTGCACGCGCTATTGAAAACCAATGTTATGTATTGGCATCAGCCCAAGGTGGTAAACACTTAAATCAGAGGCGCACGTGGGGCAATAGCATGTTAATTGACCCGTGGGGCAATATCTTGGCCAACTTTCCCGAAGGCGAAGGAATGATTTCAGGTATTTTGAGCAAAGATAAATTAAACGAGGTACGCTCTAAGCTACCAGCCTTGCAGCACCGAAAACTATAAATACAGAAAGATCCGTCAAATTAAGATGATTGCACCAGAAGCACTATTTCCTACCGAATGGTCAAAGCCCAAAAAACAGGCTGACTTATTAAAACTTGCAAAATCCATTTTGCTTGAGCCCACCGGTCTATCTGAGCAAGATTTACATCAAACATTTGGCAGTATGTATACCCATCGTCTAGATGATGCCGATCTGTATTTTCAGCACACCCGTAGCGAGAGCTGGAGTCTTGAAGAAGGCATTGTCAAATCGGGAAGCTTCAACATCGATCAGGGTGTTGGGGTACGGGCAATATACGGGGATAAAACTGCCTTTGCCTATTCCGACGAAATTAACCTAGAGGCTTTAAGCAAAGCCGCTAAAGCTACGCGTGTTATTGGCCCTCAAGGTGGTAAACGGGCAGTGGCTAGCAAAATCTTTAGCCCTATTTCCAACAAACTGTACTCGGATCTAAATCCCCTGGACTCTTTGCAGCCCAAGGAAAAAATTGCTCTACTTGAAAGCATCGAACACCGCGCAAAGGCACGAGATCCTCGCATTATTCAAGTCATGGCTAGCTTAGCCGGGGAATTTGACGTGGTTTTAGTAGTCCGTGCCGATGGATTAATTGCCGCAGATGTCCGCCCATTAGTGCGTGTATCTGTGCATGTAATTGCCGAACAAAATGGTCGTCGCGAATCTGGCTCCTCGGGTGGCGGTGCACGCCATGATTACGGATATTTCAATACAGACCTCATCAATCAATATGTCGATGAGGCTGTTGATGGTGCTCTTATCAACCTAGAATCCCGTCCCGCACCAGCAGGCCCTATGACAGTAGTAATGGGTCCAGGATGGCCGGGCGTTCTGCTGCATGAAGCCGTAGGTCATGGATTAGAGGGTGACTTTAATCGCAAAGGGTCTTCCGCCTTTGCGGGTTGCATCGGTCAACGCGTTGCTGCAAAGGGGGTCACAGTAGTAGACGACGGCACGCTTTCAGGTCGAAGGGGCTCTTTGAATATTGACGATGAAGGCACCCCAACACAATGTACAACCTTGATTGAGGATGGAATATTAAAGGGATATATTCAAGACAGCCTAAATGCGCGTTTGATGAATATGCCGCTCACTGGCAACGGTCGCAGAGAAAGTTTTGCCTCCCTACCAATGCCGCGGATGACTAATACGTACATGTTGGCGGGCAAAGATGATCCTCAAGAAATTGTTTCCAGTATTAAACGTGGACTTTACGCAGTCAATTTTGGCGGTGGTCAAGTAGACATCACTAGCGGCAAATTTGTGTTTTCTGCCTCAGAGGCTTACTGGGTCGAAAATGGCAAAATTCAATACCCAGTAAAAGGGGCGACCATTATTGGTAGTGGTCCAGAGTCCCTTAAACAGGTTTCCATGATCGGGAATGACCTCAAATTAGACGGCGGCGTCGGGGTTTGCGGCAAGGAAGGGCAAAGTGTTCCGGTTGGAGTTGGTCAGCCCACTTTGCGCATTGATAGCCTAACTGTCGGTGGAACGGCTTGATACGGCTTAAAATAGCCGGATGAGCCAACAAAACACTAATCCCGCTAATTGGTATGCCGCTGTAGATAAAACTTCGGATACTGACGATCAACGCATTCATAACATTACTGTTCTGCCACCGCCAGAACATTTAATCCGTTTTTTCCCGATCTCTGGCACGCCCACTGAGACGCTAATCAGTCAAACACGCACCAAGATTCGCAATATTATTCACGGCAAAGATGATCGCTTATTGGTCATCATCGGACCCTGTTCGATTCATGATCCCGGTGCGGCACTTGAATACTGTCAGCGCCTCTTGACTGAACGTGAACGTTTCTCTGGTGAACTTGAAATTGTGATGCGCGTGTATTTTGAAAAACCTCGAACAACCGTTGGTTGGAAGGGTCTAATTAACGACCCATATCTCGATGAAAGCTATCGCATTGAAGAAGGTTTACGCATGGCACGCCAAGTATTAATGGAAATTAATCGTTTAGGCATGCCAGCTGGTAGCGAGTTCCTAGATGTGATCTCTCCACAATATATTGCTGACCTCATCTCTTGGGGTGCTATCGGTGCACGCACTACTGAAAGCCAAGTGCATCGTGAACTGGCTTCTGGGTTATCTGCGCCGATTGGATTTAAAAACGGTACCGATGGCAATATTAAAATCGCTACCGATGCCATTCAGGCAGCTGGACGTCCACACCATTTCTTGTCGGTGCATAAGAATGGCCAAGTTTCCATTGTGGAGACCAAGGGTAATAAGGATTGCCACGTGATCTTGCGCGGCGGTAAAGAGCCTAATTATGAAGCTAAGTATGTCGAAGCGGCTTGCTCTGAGCTAGAAGCAGCAAAGCTTCCAGCCAGCTTGATGGTGGATTTATCTCACGCTAACTCTAGCAAGAAGCATGAACGTCAAATTGTTGTGGCCGAAGATATTGCCGAACAAATTGAATCTGGTTCACACAAAATTTTTGGCGTAATGGTTGAAAGCCATCTTAATGATGGCGCGCAAAAATTTACTCCAGGTAAAGATGACCCAAGCAAATTGGAGTATGGCAAAAGCATTACTGATGCCTGCATTAACTGGGATGACTCAGTGAAGGTATTAGAGCGTTTAGCTACTGCAGTAAAAAAGCGTAGAAGCGTAAAGCAATAAGAAGTCTATTAAAGACAACCCGAACAGGCTAAATTTATTTAGCCTGTTTTTTTGAGTGGTTCCAAAGAATATCGGCACCACCAGCAGCCTGATTGAGTACTCTTGCCAATACAAATAAAAGATCTGAAAGACGATTCAAATATTGGCGAGGGGCTTCATGAATTTCCACATCCCAACCTAGGCGAACGACAGAGCGCTCGGCTCTTCTGCAAACAGTACGGCAAACATGCGCCTGAGCAGCGGCACGCGTTCCACCCGGAAGAATGAATTCAGTTAAAGGGAGAAGGGTTTCGTTGTATTGAGAAAGCCAAACATCCAACCGCTTCACCTGCTCTGGCTTTAATAGTGTGTAGTTGGGAATACACAATTCCCCCCCTAAATCGAACAAATCATGCTGCACCTGCAACAAAAGCTCTAAAAGCTCATGCTTCACACTTTCAGGCAAATGCTCAGTCAGCAAAACCCCGATTTCAGAGTTCAACTCATCGACATCTCCCATCGCGCAAATCCGCAAATGATCCTTCTCTACGCGGCTGCCATCGCCCAAACCTGTCATACCGGCATCACCGGTTCTGGTAGCAATTTTTGAAAGTCGATTTCCCATGCACCGATTATAGGTAAATGGCTAAAATGATCCACATGAATATAGTGCCCCCACTCCCCGATTTAGCGACTATTACCGCCCTTCAATCCAAACTTGTCTCGGCTTTGCGCCCAATCCTCCCGGAAGGCCATTTACTTTGGGAGCCTGAGGACACAATTCCCTATGAATGTGATGGATTAGCCGCATATAGACGTATGCCTCTAGCCGTGGCTTTACCTGAAACAGAAGATCAAGTGGCGCAAATTTTAAAGATTTGCCATGCCTTAGCGGTTCCTATTGTGCCCAGAGGATCGGGTACAGGACTATCTGGCGGTGCGATGCCCATTGCACAAGGCTTAGTTTTATCCCTAGCTAAACTCAAAAAAATTGTGAGTGTTGATCCATTTACCCGTACAGCAGTAGTTCAGCCGGGAGTGAGAAATTTAGCGATATCTGAGGCCGTTGCACATCTTGGCCTGCATTACGCACCAGATCCATCCTCTCAGATAGCCTGCTCCATTGGTGGTAACGTTAATGAGAATTCAGGTGGAGTACATTGCCTGAAATATGGATTGACCCTTCACAACGTACTTCGAGTCCGCGCCATTCTGATGAATGGTGAGATTGTGGAGTTTGGCAGTCTTGCTCCAGACTCTCCTGGATTAGATTTACTCGCAGTTCTCATGGGCAGCGAAGGCATGCTCGCAGTAGTTACTGAGGTCACGGTCAAGCTATTGCCTAAACCGAAACTTGCACGCGTCATCATGGCTAGCTTTGACGATATTGAAAAAGGTGGCAATGCAGTTGCTGCCATTATTGCCGCCGGAATCATCCCAGCAGGATTGGAGATGATGGACAAGGCCACTACGCGTGCTGTAGAAGAGTTTGTCCATGCCGGTTATGACCTGGAAGCAGAGGCAATTTTACTCTGTGAATCAGATGGCACTCCAGAAGAGGTTGCTGAGGAAATTGAACGCATGACAGAAGTACTTCAAAAAGCTGGTGCCAGCGGCATACAAGTCTCTCAAGATGAATCTGAGCGCTTGAGATTTTGGAGTGGTCGTAAGAATGCTTTTCCAGCAGCTGGGCGCTTAGCCCCAGACTACTACTGCATGGATGGAACAATTCCCCGCAGAAATATTTCAACCCTCCTTAAGCGCATTCATAGCATGGAAAATAAGTATGGGCTGGCCTGCCTAAACGTCTTCCATGCGGGTGATGGCAATATGCATCCCCTGATTCTATTCAATGGTGCCGACCAAGAAGAATGGCACCGTGCCGAAGAGTTCGGCACAGAAATTTTAGAAGCCTGCGTTCAATTAGGTGGAACTATTACCGGTGAACACGGGGTAGGAATCGAAAAAATTAACTCGATGTGCATCCAATTTGGTGAAGGTGAGAGAGAGTCCTTCTGGGGCGTTAAAAGCGCTTTTGATCCAGAAAAATTACTCAACCCAGATAAGGCTATTCCCACTCTAACTCGCTGCGCTGAATATGGACGCATGCGCATTAGTGGCGGGAAATTGCCTCACCCAGAATTGGAGCGCTTTTAATGAGTCAGCAAGGTAACAATATGAATATTGAGGTATTCCGCGAGCAAATTCTGCAAGCAGCCAAAAGTAATACGTCACTCTCCATCGAAGGTGGCGGCACGAAATCATGGTACGGCAATGCGAATACTTCTCCCAAATTAGATGCCCGTGGTTATTCTGGCATTTTGGAATATCAACCAGAAGAACTTGTCATTACAGCTTGCGCGGGAACGCCTTTAAAAGAAATTGAAATGGCGCTTGAAGCAAAGAATCAAATTCTTCCTTTTGAGCCGCCCCATTTTGGCGAAACCGCTACATTTGGAGGAGTGATTGCCTCTGGATTAGCAGGTCCAGCCCGTATAAGCGCTGGCAATTTAAGAGATTTTGTTTTGGGCGCACGCGTGATGGATGGAAATGGACGAGATTTGTCTTTCGGCGGCAAGGTTATGAAAAATGTAGCGGGGTATGATGTTTCGCGCTTGCTCCCTGGCTCCCTAGGAACCTTCGCCTTACTACTAGAAGCATCTGTAAAAGTCTTACCACGTCCAGCCGCAACCGCCACCTTGCGTTGCTATGTTACGCAAGATCACGCATTAAAGCTTTTAAATGAATGGGCTGGCCAACCGATTTCTCTTACCGCTAGCTGCTGGATTGGCTCTACCAATCCCGAAGAAAAGGGTGAGCTCACTATTCGCATATGTGGTGCGATAGCAGCAGTGCATGCGTCGGCAACTTTAATTAGCGTCTCTATTGGCGCCAAAGAACTGGATGCCACGACCGCATCAGGGTTCTGGAAAAACCTACGCGAGCAAAAGTTGGATGCCTTAGAGAGTCTCTCAGAAAATGAAACCTTATATCGGTTAGCCCTTCCTGCGGCATGCGGCCCCCTTCAAGCACTCAATATGTCCCCAGAGATCGTCTTGGAGTGGCATGGACAACAACGCTGGTGGAAAGGCCCGGGGGATGATGAAACCTTTAACGCTTTAAAGGCGTTAGCGAATGCGAATGGCGGACATGCAACCCGTTTTCGTCAGGGTAGTGATGTAAACCCATCCAATCAACGCTTTACGCTACTTAGCGAACAAGCGCATTCCAAAGCTCTAGAAGTGGTTCAAAAACGGCTCAGAGCTGCTTTTGATCCAGTAGGTGTCTTTGCCACCAATCGTCTTTCATAAGCCTTTTCTATGCAAACTCAACTCGCCCCCCAATATGCCAATACCCCTGAAGGCATTGAAGCAGCCCGTATTCTCGGTAAATGCGTTCACTGCGGTTTTTGTACGGCTACCTGCCCAACATATCAATTGCTTGGTGATGAATTAGATGGGCCACGTGGCCGCATCTACCTTATCAAACAAATCGCAGAAGGCCAGGCTCCTACAGAAAAAACACGCCTTCACCTTGATCGCTGCCTGACTTGTCGCAATTGTGAAAGCACCTGCCCAAGTGGAGTGCAATATGGAAACTTGGTAGACATCGGACGTAAATGGGCAGAAGAGAACACCGCCGCCAGACCATTGACGCAACGTCTCACGCGCTGGGCACTTAAAGAAGGCTTAACTAGGCCGGCTTTATTTAATTCAGCTATGGCTGTGGGTCGCTTAGTGCGTCCATTAATGCCCAAGGGTATTGCGCGAAAAATTCCTGAGACTAAAAATAAAGCTTTAGAAATCTCTACCAATCCATATGACAGACCCCAAACGACCCACACTCGCAAGATGGTTCTGCTCGAAGGATGCGTCCAACCTGGCATGTTGCCAAATATTAATTCAGCAACTGCACGGGTACTGAATGCTTTAAAGATTCAATTGATCAGCGCGCCGAGTGCTACCTGTTGTGGTGCTTTACGCTACCACCTTAACGATCAAGGAGGCGGTTTGGCCAATGCCAAACAAAATATTGATGCTTGGTGGCCTTTGGTTGAGAGCGGAATTGAGGCGATCGTTATTACGGCATCTGGGTGTGGCGTTATGGTGAAAGACTATGGTCATTTATTTGCTAATGATCCTGCTTATGCCAATAAAGCAAAAAAGATTTCCGAACTCACAAAAGATATCTCAGAAATACTACCCATGCTTCAAACAGAGTTAATTGAGATTGTGGGTACGGATCCTAAACCAGGAGTGGTTTATCACCCGCCCTGCACCCTGCAACATGGC
>Ga0316218_1000083_pt1 | contig 137111 bp, 123 predicted proteins | sample TBH18003metaG_FD_203634 | JGI IMG/M metagenome (GOLD analysis project Ga0316218, IMG submission 203634) | Freshwater microbial communities from Trout Bog Lake, Wisconsin, USA - TBH18003 | ecosystem: Environmental > Aquatic > Freshwater > Lake > Hypolimnion/Profundal zone | place: USA... | reverse complement strand
TTTAGTCTAACCCTGCGGAATCTACATAGCTACCCTTTTGGTGTTCTTCGGGCTTTGCAATGATGTGGCTGCTTACCCAGCTAACTATGCCTCATATCCCCTTCCTGTTCGTCAGTTCAGACTTTTGTCGTTTGGCTTACTTCAGTGCATGGGTCACCCCAAACCACCTTGCCACTTGCTAATGTTTCAAGGCGTTACCCTCGCACATAAGGGACTTGCACCCCCTGGACTTTCTTCGAAATTTATTAAGTCAAAGAATTTAATTATATTTACCATTCAAGGCACACACAGCAGCTACCCGCAAGCAGGGTTCAGTTGCCCACCCTAAAAGAAATTAAAAGGTTTAAAATATTGCAATAAAGGAAATTAATATAAAAATCCCCGCCTGCGGGTAGCCGCGGAAAGTTACCGCTAAAGCCAGAAAGGACCGTGCATTAAAAACATTGACTATTTTTTGCAGTTAGTTATCTAATTAGCTAACTTTGTCAGATGAATGAGAAATTTATCAGGGATATTTATTATTACAAAAACTTCTATCTGGATTTCTTTGAGACACTAAAACCGGATGTAAAAAGAAAATTCAACTGGTCTTTAAAACTAATTGCAACAATAGAAAGAGTTCCCGTTAAGTATTTCAATCATATGGAGGATACAACAGGACTTTTTGGAATTAGAGTTGAAGTGGGCAGCGATATTTATAGAGTTTTTAGCTTTTTTGATACAGGGAGACTGATAATATTGCTTAACGGATTCAAAAGAAATCCCAGAAAACACCTAAAGGTGAAATTGAATTAGCTGAAAAATTAAAAAAACAATATTTCGATGAAAAAACAGACAAATGACAACTTAACATCTTTTGCTGACCATTTGGATACCCAGTATGGTAAAATAGGCGCCACTGAAAGAGAAGAATTTGAAGAGGGTTTTGAATCTTTTAAAATAGGTGTCATGCTTCAGGAACTTCGTAAGGAGCAAGGAATGACACAAGAGCAACTTGCTGCAAAATGCGGAACGACAAAGACATATATTTCCCGCATTGAAAATGACGCATCAGATATCAGGCTTACTACTCTGATGAGAATCTTTCGTCAAGGATTTGGCAAACATTTAAAAATGAGTGTGGAAATTTAATGTCACTAAGGGGTAACAGCACCTACCCGCAAACAGGGTTTGGTTGACCGCCATAAAAGAAATTAAAGGGTTTAAAATATGGCAATAAGGGAAATTAGTTTAAAAATCTCTGCCTGCGTGTAGCTGCGGAACGTTAGCGGCAAGCGTAGGAACGATCTTTCAAAATAATGAAATCTAAACAACGAAGAATTTTTCCACTGTAATTTAGTATCTTTGAATAGTGAGAAACCAGAAACTAATAGGACTTGATTTTGAGATTGATAAATTAACAAACTCAATTGAGAATGTCATTACAGGTGACCGTTTCCCAACAGACATAACACTGATTTCAAATGCTGATCTAAAACTAATAAGCAAGAAAAACGGCTGGTTGTTTGACTGGAAAATAGAATTCAAACAACCGGAAAAGGATGTTTATAAATTGACGATAGTAAATAATCAATCAGTTATTCAGGGTCTTATAAGTGTAGAAATTAAGTCCGATCATGTCTATTTGCATCTTGTTGAGAGTTCTCCATTTAACAAAGGGAAGACTAAAGTTTATGCTGGAGTTCCTGGGAACCTCGTTGCATTTGCCTGTAAACTTTCCGTTCAGCGCGGATATGATGGAAATGTTGCCTTTTTCTCAAAGACGCAACTTGTTCAACATTATGTAGAGACCCTAGGTGCCATCCATTTTGGCGGACGTATAATGATTATCGATAAAAATGCAGCTCTTAAACTTATCAATAAATATTTTCCGAAATGAAAAGTAAAGCAAAAGAACTTGATGTTGATTTTATTGGCGGACAAGATCCTATGTCTCCGGAAGAAGAGAAAGCAATCAGTGAATTTATTAAGGGGCAGAAGCTATCACATCAAAAGCACCAGATTAGAGCGACCAAGACTCCGCAACCAAAAAAAATAAACGCATAATCAATCCATCTATTTGATTCCTATCGAACGCCAGCAATTAACAGCAACCTACCCGCAAGTGACGAGGGAAAATTGATTATTCTCTTTAATGGTTTTCAAAAAAAGACTCAAAAAACACCAAAGAATGAAATAGAAAAGGCAATGCGGTTAACGAAAGAGTATTTTGACAAAAAAAACGAAGACATGACAGATTATAAAGAAATCAAGACATTTGATGAACTAATTAAAAAAGAGCATGGCAAAATTGGATCCGACGGCCGAAATGAATATGAAGAAGATGCTCAAATGTTCATTGTGAGTGAAATGCTTAAAGAAGCAAGAAAAACTGCGAACATGACACAAGAACAACTTGCAATAAAAGCAGGTACTAAAAAAAGCTACATTTCTAAAATTGAAAATGCAAAAGGTAATATTCAACTTTCAACACTGATTAGGATTTTCGAGAAAGGACTTAATAAGAAAATCGGTCTGACATTCTTGTAACACGTTAATTACGCGCCATAACATCACCTACCCGCATTCAGGGTTCTATTTCCCGCCATAAAAGAAATTAAAAGGTTTAAAATATGGCAATAAGGGAAATTAGTTTAAAAATCTCTGCCTGCGTATAGCTGCGGAACGTTAGGTGCAAGGTAATGAGATTCTCCACCAGTTTTGATTTACGACATTTATTTTAGCTTTTTATTATCTTTGGAAAAACAATGTATCATGACAGTTTCTGATTTAAAACTTAAGCTTTTTCGCCAGATCGACACCCTTGATAAGAACAAGCTTGAGGAGATTTATGGCGTTTTAATTAATTACTTTAATGGACAAAATGATATTTCGGAATGGGGGAAATTATCAGACAATCAAAAAAGTGGAATTATTGATGCCATTGGCGAATTAGAAGCAGGTAAAGGAATCCCAAATCACGTTGTACTGGATAAATTCCGTAAGAAATATTCCCATGTCTAAACAGATTGTCTGGTCACCTTCAGCTGAAAGTGATTTTGCCAATATACTTGAATACCTTCAGGAAAATTGGGAGGAACGAGTTACGAATCAATTCATTTATTTAACAGCAGGAATTCTGGAGCAAATTTCTATAAATCCCAAACAATTTCCCCTCATTCACAAAAAGTAAAAAATCAGAAAGTGCGTCATAACAAAGCATAATACATTGTTTTATCGGGAAAGTAATTCCCAAGTTGATCTACTTCGCATTTATGACATCAGACAAGATCCAAATACCTTGACATTTAAATAATACCCATACACCTAACAGCAAACTACCCGCAAACAGGGTACGATTGGCCGCCATGAAAGAAATCATAAATATTTAAATCTTGCACCACAGAAATTTATTGTAAAAATCCCTGCCTGCGGGTAGCTGCAGAACGTTAAGGGAATACTATAAAAGTTACCGGCCTCAAATCTGGCTATTTGAAGGACAAAATGCAGGAGGACAGTATAGTGAGCGAAGTTTATAGATGGTTTTAAAGCATGCACTTGTTGCGTCAAAAATTAAGAAACCGGTAACGCTTCATTGGCTTCGACACTCGTATGCTACCCATCTGCTTGAGAATGGAACAGATTTGAGATATATTCAGGAAATTCTGGGGCATAAAAGCAGTAAAACGACCGAGATTTATACACATGTAAGTACCCATAGTATTAAAAAAATAAAATCCCCGTTTGATGATTTAGAAATATAAATTATTATGTATTTTTAAAGAAAATATGACACGCAACATTGTTTCGTATAGCCAAACAGCGATGGAAGAAATAGGGAAGATTTAAATCGGGTATAAATACGTTAGCGTTCATTGTAAAAAAAGACACAGCGACAGATTGACAACGGAAAATTTGCTGCAAAAAGACAGAAAAGAAAAATGGAAAATGCCAACGCACAAAACAGCACATTTGCAAACCGCACAAGCCGACACACGACCAAAGTTTGCAAAAGAGCTGTTTTCTTGCCAACGCACCGCCGAAAATTGATACATTTGAATTTTAAATATAGAGACTAAAATAAATGAGTGAAGACCAAAAAAGAGTATTAGAACAACAACTTTGGAACATTGCCAATACGTTGAGAGGCAAGATGAATGCCGATGAGTTCCGAGATTACATACTCGGATTTATTTTTTATAAATATCTGTCGGAAAAAATGGATATTTACGCAAATAGCATTCTAAAGCAAGACAAATTAAAATTCCGTGACATTCAAGAAAGCACGAAACAAGGCAAAGAATATATTGAAGCCATAAAAGAAGAATCGCTCGAAAAATTAGGTTACTTCTTAAAACCTTCCGAATTATTTGGCGAAGTTGCAAAACGTGGAAACGGCAATGGAAACAAGGACAAAGAAAGCAATTTTATACTCGAAGATTTACAAAAAATCCTGACAAATATCCAACTCAGCACAATGGGAACGGCAAGCGAAGAGGACTTTGACAACCTCTTTGAGGATATGGATTTGAACAGCACCAAACTTGGTAAATCACCCGAAGCAAGAAATGAAATTATTGCAAAGGTGCTGTCGCACCTTGACAAAATTGATTTCAAACTTTAAAGCACAGAACTTGACGTTTTGGGCGATGCTTACGAATATCTGATTGGACAGTTTGCAAGTGGAGCAGGGAAAAAAGCAGGGGAATTTTATACACCCCAACAGGTTTCAATGGTTTTGGCTAAATTGGTTACAACAGGAAAAACAAAACTAAAAACAGTTTACGACCCAACTTGTGGTTCGGGTTCGTTATTGTTGCGTGTGGCAAAGGAAGTAAAAGAAGTAAGCAAGTTTTACGGACAGGAAATGAACCGCACAACATACAATCTTGCACGAATGAATATGATTTTGCACGGAGTGCATTACCTTAAATTCGACATAAAACAAGAGGACACCTTAGAACATCCGCAACACATTGACAAACAATTTGAAGCCATTGTAGCAAATCCACCATTTTCGGCTAATTGGAGTGCCAACCCATTATTTACAAGTGATGACCGTTTTAGCCAATATGGAAAATTAGCCTCAGCAAGTAAAGCAGACTGGGCTTTTGTTCAACATATGATTTACCATTTGACGGAGAATGGAACAATGGCGATTGTTTTGCCACACGGAGCTTTATTCCGAAGCGGTGCAGAACAGCATATTAGAAAATACTTAATTGAAGACAGAAATTATTTAGATGCAGTAATAGGATTGCCCGAAAAAATATTTTTTGGAACTGATATTCCAACTTGTATTTTAGTTTTTAAAAAATGCAGGGAAACGCCAAATGATGTGGTTTTTATAGATTCAAGTCAACACTATGGCAAAGGAACACAAAACTACATCCGCCCAGAAGATATTGAAAAAATTATTTCAACTTATCAAAATAGAATTACTGAACCTAAATACAGTTTTGTTGCTTCAATATCTCAAATTAAAGAAAACGATTACAATCTAAATATACCAAGATATGTAGATACATTTGAAGAGGAAGTGGAAATTGATTTAGATAGCGTTTCAAAAAAATTAGTGGATTTAGAGAAAGACATTAGGATTTCAGAAAGCGAGATTGCCAAATTTTGTAAAGAATTAAATATTTCAACTCCGTTCTAAAATATGAGAAATACAAAGGCACAACCAGTTTTGCGTTTCCCAACTTTTAAGGAAGAATGGAAGCCTGTAAAACTTAATGAAATTTTAAAAGAGCACAAAACTCGAAATCTAAAAGGAGAATATGAAGAAGTGTTTTCCGTGGCAAAAGAAAAGGGCGTAATTAACCAAATTGAACATCTTGGACGTTCTTATGCCTCTGAAGATATTTCAAATTATAAAGTTGTTTTTCCAAATGATGTTGTTTATACTAAAAGCCCTACCGCTGGTTTTCCTTTTGGCATTATTAAGCAAAATAAAATGGATAGAACAGGTGTAGTTTCTGTTTTGTACGCCGTGTTTAAACCTAAGAACACAGAATTGGGTCTTTTGCTTGATTTTTATTTCTCTTCTTGGGTAAATACATACAATTATCTTGTGCCATTGGTTCATAAAGGAGCAAAAAACACAATGAATATTGGTAATGAGGATTTTTTGAATGGTGCGAAGATTTGTTTGCCAAATAATAAGGAAGAACAAAAAAAGATTACTGATTTTCTGATTAGCATTGATAATAGAATTTTTCAATTAAGTGAAAAAAAGGAAAGTTTAGAGCAATATAAAAAGGGAATAACACAAAAAATATTTTCTCAAAAACTTCGGTTAAAAGACGAAAATGGAAAAGATTATCCAGATTGGGAAAAGAAAAAATTTGAAAATGTATTTAAAAGAGTTTCTTCCAAAAATTTAGAAAACAATCAAAACGTTTTAACAATTTCAGCACAACACGGCTTAATAAATCAGCAAGACTATTTTAATAAATCTGTTTCGTCAAATGATGTTACAGGATATTATCTTATTAACAACGGAGACTTTGCATATAACAAAAGCTATTCAAAAGGCTACCCAATGGGAGCAATAAAACCACTTAAAAAATACGAAAAGGGAGTTGTTTCAACGCTTTACATTTGCTTTAATATTAAGGATAATAGTAATGGCGATTTTTATGAGCATTATTTTGAAAGTGGTAAAATCAATAGGCAAATCCACAAAATAGCTCAAGAAGGAGCAAGAAATCACGGCTTATTGAATTTGAGTGTTGTTGAGTTTTTCAAGGACATAGATATTTTAAAGCCTCACATAAAAGAACAAGAAAAAATTGCTTTGTTTTTAAATCAAATTAGCAAGCAAATAGTATTGGTAAATAATCAATTGGAAGAAACTAGAACTTTTAAAAAGGCATTATTAAATAAATTGTTTGCAAGTTAATTATGGCAAAACAACCCGAACAAATATTAGAAGAACAATTGGTTGAGCAACTGCAAAAGCTCAATTACGGCTTGGTGCTTATCAAAGATGAAAAGGAACTAATTGCCAACCTTAAAAGTCAGTTGGAGAAACACAATCAACAAACACTTGAAAAAACTGGAGCAAAAGAATTTTCAAACCAAGAATTTGAAAAAGTCCTTAATATTCTAAGCAAAGGTTCGGTTTTCGAGAAAGCCAAAACGCTAAGGGAAAAGCAGCATATTGTAAGAGATAACGGAGATAATTTGTATTTTGAATTTATCCAAACCGAGCATTGGTGCCAAAACCAGTTTCAGGTTACGCATCAGGTTTCAATGGAAGGTAAATATAAAAACCGCTACGATGTTACTTTGCTTATAAACGGTTTGCCTTTGGTACAAATAGAATTGAAACGCAGAGGGCTTGAACTCAAAGAAGCCTTTAACCAAATAAACCGCTATCAACGCCATTCCTTCGGGGCAAATTCAGCCTTGTATCAATACATTCAGGTTTTTATAATCAGTAACGGAGTAAATACAAAGTACTACGCAAACAATAGGTTTCAATCATTTAAACAAACTTTTTTCTGGACAGATAAGGAAAACAAACGGCTTACCAATATTCTCAACGGTTTTACGAGTGAGTTTTTAGAACCTTGCCACATATCGAAAATGATATGCAAATACATTGTGCTAAACGAAACTCAAAAAATACTGATGGTGCTTCGTCCGTATCAGTATTATGCAGTTGAAGCCCTTGTTGACAAGGTAATGCACAGTCGAAGCAATGGCTATATTTGGCACACCACAGGTTCGGGCAAAACGCTCACTTCATTCAAAGCAAGTCAAATTCTTACCAATCTACCGAAAGTAAAAAAAGTTGTTTTCGTGGTTGACCGTAAAGATTTGGATTATCAAACCAACAAAGAATTTAACAGTTTCAGCAAAGGCAGTATTGACGGCACAGACAATACAAAAGCATTAGTAAAACAATTTTCGGATGATACAAAACTCATAGTTACCACCATTCAAAAACTAAATACAGCCATAAGCAAAAAGCAGTATTTGGGTAAAATGGAAAAGCTAAAAGATGAACGTATCGTTTTCATTTTCGATGAGTGCCACCGCTCACAGTTTGGCGAAACACACAGCCGAATAAAAACATTTTTCAACGAACCGCAAATGTTCGGATTTACAGGCACACCAATCTTTGCCGAAAATGCAGTAAAAAATGAATTGGGCAAACGGACTACGAAAGAATTATTTGGCGATTGCTTACACAAATACGTAATTACCGATGCCATAAAAGACGAGAATGTTTTAAAATTCTCGGTTGAGTATGTTGGCAGATACAAACGCAAAGACACCGCAACCGAAATTGATATTGAGGTTGAAGACATTGACACCAAGGAATTGATGGAATCGCCAATCCGCTTAGGAAAAATTGCCGATTACATTTTAGCCAATCACAACCGCAAAACACATAGCAAAGAATTTACAGCAATGTTTTGTGTAAGCAGTATTGAAACGCTTATTAAATACTACGATATTTTCCAAAAGAAGAAAGACGAAGGCAAACACAATTTAAAAATTGCAACCATTTTCAGCTACGCTGCAAATGAAAATGATGCTGATGCAAATGGTTTTATTCCCGAAGAATTATCGGTTGTTGAAGAACCACGGGCTTTGTATGGTTTACAGGCTCACAGTCGTGAGAAATTGGACGAGTACATTGAGCATTACAACAAAATGTTCGAGACAAAATTCTCGACCAAAGACAGCGAATCGTTTTACAACTACTACAACGATATTTCAAAGAAAGTAAAAGAACGCAAAATTGATATTCTGCTTGTGGTAAATATGTATTTGACAGGCTTTGACAGTCCGCCTCTAAATACGTTGTATGTTGACAAAAATCTAAGGTATCACGGACTTATACAAGCCTATTCAAGAACCAACCGAATACTAAACGAACAAAAATCACAAGGAAATATTGTAGTATTTCGTAATCTGAAAAATGCTACCGATGAAGCAATAACCTTATTCAGCAACAAAGAAGCGATTGAGGTTATTATAATGAAGCCTTACGAGGATTATGTAAAAAAATTCAACGAAGCATTTATTGTATTGTTAAAAATTACGCCAACTGTAAACAGTGTAAACGACCTTCAAACCGAAAATGACGAATTAGAATTTATAAAAGCATTCAGGGAACTGATGCGGATAAAAAACATTCTCACTGCTTTTGCCGATTTTAAGTGGGAAAGTTTGGCAATAGGCGAACAGCTATTTGAAGATTTTAAAAGCAAATACCTTGACCTTTACGACAAAGTAAAAAGCGACCACCAAAAAGAAAAAGTTTCGATTTTGGAAGATGTTGACTTTGAACTGGAACTTATCCACCGTGACGAAATTAATGTTGCTTACATTATTCAGTTGCTTATAAAACTGAAATCGAAAGTAAGAGCCGATGTTGCACAGACTGAAAAAGAAATCTTCAATTTACTGAATACCGAAGCTCATTTGCGAAGCAAACGAGAATTGATTGAGAAATTTATACAAGCTAATTTACCAGCAATTGAAGATACAGACGACATTCCGCAAGAATTTGAAAAGTTCTGGAATGCCGAACAACAAAAGGCATTTAATCAGTTGGTAAAAGACGAAAAACTTTCAGCCGAAAAGACACAATCACTCATTGAAGATTATTTGTATGCTGAAAGAGAACCGCTTCGAGATGAAATTCTGGAATTACTTGAAGGCGACAAACCAACAGTATTAGAACGTAAGAAAACAGGCGACAGAATCCTGAAAAAGATTTTGAATTTTGTGGACACATTTATAAACGGAATAACAGGACAGTAAAATGATAAATTTAATATTTAGACTTTTCCTTACCTTCAACGCTACATCACTAATACTGGTAGTGTATTTGGTAAAAAGCCAAAAGGTTTTTAACGGATTACATTCTTCCTTAGCCAATCTTCCACATTTTGTTTCATACATTATTTACTTTGCTATTCCTGTTTTGCTGACATTATTAAGTTTGTTTTTATCAAAATGGCTTACAGATGACAGCATTGAAGCCGAATCGGGTAAATCGGCTATCAGAGAAATTGAACAAGCTAATAATGCTTATTTGCCAAGTTATTTGGGTTATTTCTTTGTTGCATTAAGCGTTCCGTATTGCGATACTTTGATTTTTGTTTTTGCTATTTTATTTCTGTTCACTTTCCTTTCTCAGACACTTTATTTCAACCCATTATTTTTGATTTTTGGTTATCATTTTTATTACCTGACAACAGCAACCAACATTAAGATATTCCTGATAACCCGTAAAGAATTAAAAGACCCGAGCAAGTTGAATTTTCCGAAATTGAAACGAATTAACGATTTCACATTTATTGACAAAGAAAAATAATAATATGAACCATCTTTTAGCAAAAACAAAAGGCAGAAACGGAGATTATTTCAAAGTAATTTCAAATGAGGAAATTTTTGAACTGCCAGACGATTTGAATAACCCCAAAGAATATGATACAGATTATAAACTGGAAGATGATGAATGGTTTGCAATAGAGAATTTTTCAGAAAAAGAGTATTTCATTGACTTCTTAACACGGAGATTTATATCAACCGACTACAACCAAATTGCAGTTGGAGATTACAGTAAAATTGATTACTTGTGTTCATATCAGACTGGGGTTTACTATTTTCAAAAATTATCATCAAGCCAAATAATCCGTAAAAAGTATTTCTCTTTTTCTGAAGCTCCAACTTTGGTAGAAAATGAACCAATAATTGTAATTGACAATTATCCTGATGCAATTTATGTAAAGTCTGACGACATACTTTATTTCAAAAAACTGCCTTCAATTACCAGTATTTTCAAAGGCATTGACGAACTATACAAAGAAGCGACACAGCAGGAAACGGAGGACTTTTTAGAGAACGATTTCATATTACTTGACAACGAATATACAGCCGAAAAAGTAAAAAAAGCAAACCGTAAGCGTATTGCTATGGCAATGGCAACATTGCAAAGATTTACACCACAAGAAAAACGAGACATTTTCGGTTACATAAGAGAGTATTGTGAAGATTTAAACTTTGACGAAAATGACGAAAACTTTACAATTTCGGACGAAGAAGAATTAAAGAAACTATTGTACGGCATAGAACAACGATACTATACAACAAGGACAGGCGGAGAAAGACGATTAGCAAATTCAATAACAACTTTATGAGCCAACGCTTCACAGCCACACACATTGCCAAAGCCGCACAAGCCAACGCTACAACCAAAGCTTTGTCAAAGAGTGTGTCTGTCCCAACGCACGGCAGACAGGACATTGCAGCAAATTTGAAAGAAAATAAAACGAGGAAAATAAACAACGAAACGCTAACAAAGGCTATATGCAATAAGGGTTTCAATAGTAATTCAAGCATTCTGCCCCGCATAAAATTTCGTGTCGGTGGACAGGAAAGTAGCCCGCAATCCCTTACTGCATATAGCCTCAACCGTTAAAAGCAAAAACAAAAAAATACATTGTGGAATTAATCTCAAAATATCATGAACTGAAACGGAAAGGCGGTTTTTAAAACAATAAAAATAAATTTTCAACAAATTAATTTACATGAAAAAACTATTGATTATTATTTTCCTAATAGGGGAAATCAGTGCAACTCAGGCACAAAAAGCGAGTGTTAATCAGGCAATAAATGCTGCTACTCAAGAAAAACCCGATTACAATATCGCAGAGAAACTAATAAAAGAAGCTTTAGTAAACAATGCATCAAAAAATGATGCCTATACATGGTATGCAGCCGGTCTTATCTATAACAAAAAATATGAAGAGGAACAGAATAAAAAACTGTTAAAACAAAATTGCAATCAACCCTTAATGCATGAATCGTTTTACAATGCTTACAATTATTGGACAAAATGTATTGTTCTCGATAAGCAGCCCGATGTCAAAGGTGTGGTTAAACCCAAATATTCAAGCGAAATCCTTACGAAAATTAAAAAAAACATTGGTGATTTAATTGATGGTGGTCAATATTTTTACGGCTTAAAAAATTTCGACTTAGGGTTTCAATATTTCGATGCATACAATAAGGCTGTAACATCTAACGATTTACAGAGTTTGAATCTTGGCAGCGACCCGAATACACAAAAGGTTCCATACTATGCATCTCTTTGTGCCATTAATCTCGACAATAAAATTGCCATACAGGCATTGGAATTTGCTAAGAAAACAGATTTTGAAAGATATAGAGTTTACTCCTTTCTATCCAAAGCATATAAAAAAGATGGGCAAGGGGAAAAAAACATTATTCTGCTCAAAGACGGAATTAGCTTATATCCCGACAGTATAGATTTTATAAATGAGTTTACTGATAATCGCATCCTCCAAAAAGACTTTAATAATGCCATAAAATTCATTCAGGAAACTATTGCCAAAAAGCCTGCATACGGATTATCCATTGCTTTAGGCAGACTTTACCAAGAGAGTGGCAAACCAGAAGATCTGATTAAAGGCACCTTTCAAGACGCAATAAATAAAAATCCTAAAGCAGATCAGGCATACTATTACATAGGTCTTATTATTTTCAACAAAGCGGACCAAGAGTCAAAAGTGGCAGACATTGAAGTAGATAATAAAAAGTATTTGGTTAAAAAAGCTGCAGCTGACGATGATTATAAAGGAGCTGCTACTTACTTTAAAAAAGCATCAGTGATTAGGATTAAAGTTGAATATTTGACCCCACTCCGCACAATATACAAAAGATTTAATTTGGTTGATGAATTAAACGCTATAGATAAACAGATTAAAAAGCTTTAAAGGGTTTTCCACCAAACAAGGTGTTCTATACCAATATTTTGGTATAGAACACCGATTTGATAACTTTTGATGATTTGATAAACGAGATAACTAAATGAAATTTAAATACATATAACATGTAAAAGGCCGAGAATTGCCGTCTTTGTTGCAACTTTGAAACTTTGGTGCTTTTTACCAACCTAAGTGCTAAATTGAAACGAAAGTACTGTAAATCCGGTAACTACGGCTGTTTTATTTCGTCAAGCCCTTTGTAAAAAAACGACAGCGGCACTTTATTACTAGGATTAGAAAACATGTTTATTTGATAATTGGTTTTTTGGTAACATTCGTTTTAATGATGCTTTTGACCAATTGTAATATTGATGATAAATTGGTCGGAACTTATGGAAGTTCGGGCAATATTGGTGAATCACGTATAAATAAATTGTATATTGGATCATATGTTATGAATAAGATTCGGTTTTAAATTAATTGATAGTTCGGTTTTTAATATTGATACAGCGTGGGCTGAAAAACAGTGAATTTATGATAAAAATGACGAACCAATTGTGCCTGATTCAATTGTAGGTTTTAAGTTTATTCCTACACATTCAACGCAGGATTTTGATAACATTAAGAACTTTAGGTTTGGTTTTGCTAATTTAGACACATTGAATGGCCAAGGTTATGGAATTCAAGAAAGTAAATGGGAATTCAATCCCAAAGTTTCTAAAGACACCATACGAATTTTTGTTCGACAAGGGAATCCAGATACAACTATAGGATGGAAACGACCGATGATTAGAGACACATAGATATTTATAGAAAAATAAAAACAATAGCGCATAGCGCGCGTTATAAACAAGGTTAAAATATTCATCCCATATGGAATTAACTAAATCAGCTGTAAAAGAAACCTTTAGATTTCTTTTTGAATTATGAATTCCACCCTTGAATCACTAATCTGCTTGAATTTTTTGGAGTAAAAACCTTCTGTTTGTCCTAATGTTCTTATGTAATAAGTTTGGTTTTTAATTGTTTTTGTAGAGTTATACAAAAAATTCTTTAATCTTTCCTTGTCACTTAAATAGAAGGAAATACCAATCTTATTATTATCTCGCTGGAAATCATGGACAATAAATGTTTTTGACACTACTTCAGGATCGTGCTTAACGAATGGAATATTTACATAATCCCCTGATTTTGCGTGGATATCTATAACTGTCATGGCTGAATAAATAATTGTTTTCTTTAAATATACGATTTTATTTACTTAAAAGTTGTAAATAAAAGTAAGCAAATGGTAAACTCAGTCTTGTTTTATCCGATAAATCCGGTTAAACTTTCAAATATTCTCCAAAATGTTCGGAGAATATTGCACGAGGTTGGAGACCGCTTTAGTTAAGCCGGGTTTTACAGTTGGTCCACCGAATGGAATCGTACTCCAGCCTGATCACACTTACTGCCCAATGGGTTACTATGATTCAGCAGTTTAATTCAGATTTCACCGGCGCGCCAGATGCTGAAATAAGTCCCGGGGCAGGGGATTTTCCATGAAATTAGATAAAGTCAAATATTTTACAACGATCTCCAGGTTAAAAAATAATCCGTTCCATTATCCGGCGCACCAGGGAGATCTTCAATCAGCTTATAAGCTGATCAATTATTTAAACCTAAACCTCTCTTTCTTAAAAATATCGCCTGTTATGTTTGCCCGGTTTCCAATCTTAGTTCGCCTTGCTATACCCGTCCAATACATCCTGGTTGATTTTTAGTTGAAATTAGCAGACGCGATAACCCAGTGTATAGACTTTGTATTTTTTAAATAATATTTTGGTATTTTTGAAATATACAATTGTATTATTGAAATATATTTTTAAAATTTAAAACCTCTAAACACTTTATTGAAAAATAATTTGGATTATTAGAATAACTGTTTAGTATTATTACATAGTGCTTTTGAATTTTCGAAAGATTGTTTTGTATATTTGCAACTTACTTCATAATTTTAAACAAAAAACGATGTTATCACTTAACCTGTCACCGATATTTCGCTTGAGAGGAATAGGAAAACCCTACACATTTTTGGTTAAAGCAGGACTTACTCCACATTCTGCTACGAGCATATTGAATAATAAGACGCGTATTTTTAGATTAGACCATATTGAGTTGCTATGCGGCATTTTAATTTGTGAGCCAAATGACCTGCTTGTGTGGACACCAGACCAGGGGGAAAAATATTCAGAAAATAATCCACTTTTTAAACTGAAACAACAACCCACAGAGGCGACATGGCAAGAAACTATTTCGACAATGTCATTTAAAGAATTGAAGGAAGTAACCAAAACAATTTCAGAGAAGAAAAATAATGGATAGAAAAAATACTGCCCACAGCAGCAACCTGCCCGCAAGCAGGGTTTCGTTGCCCGCCATAAAAGAGATTAAAAGGTTTAAGATATGGCAATAATGGAAATTAGTATAAAGCCCATCTCCGGCGATAGTCGTGAAAATTGGCAGTAATTGTAACGAACTAATATATAACAATTAGCAACTTAGAACTGGAAATAATTAAGTTTAACCAATCATCGTCAGACAAAGAAATTTATGAATTGGTTGCAAAGATATTTGAAGATGGCTTGACAAAGCTGAAAAAACGTTGGGATTAAAAAAACCTCAAGAGACAAAAAGGTAAATTCGGTAAATTACAACAAAAAATATGGCATCAATTAATCCGTACATACATTTTAATGGAAATGCAGAAGAAGCATTTACATTTTACAAATCAGTCTTTGGTGGAGACTTTGCTACAATCGTCCGCTTTAAAGATATGAATTTTGAAGGCGCTCCCAACTTTGAAAAGGAAGCTGAAAAAATTATGCATATCGCTTTGCCTATAGGCAAACACAGCGTGTTAATGGGAAGTGACACACCGGAACAATTGGGAAAACATAACGAAATGGAAACCCGAAGCAAGATTTCTATCAGCGCCGAAAACAAGGAAGAAGCTGATAATATATTTAATGGACTTTCTAAAGGCGGACAAATAGAAATGCCAATAGAAGAGAGTCCCTGGGGTACCTATTTTGGAATGTTTAGAGATAAATTTGGTATAGAATGGATGGTGGAATTCGACCCAATCTACAAAGGACAACTATAGACAAAAACAAAAACTTAAGATATTGCATTTCAAGAAACTAATACTAAACATTACAGCCCGGCATGGAGCTGTGGAACATTATTGGCAACTCAATGGTAACATTAATAGTACCGAATAACAGTAAAATTAATAAAGCTCTTTAATGAAACAACGCTCAATAATATTTCTTCAGGGGGTCATTCTACTTATTGGCATTGTGGCCATAGCCGTCTTGATTCGGCTTCCAATGACCGAGGGGAGAGCCGCAAACTTAGATCTGTTCAGCATTTACTTTGATCCGTTCATCCTGTACGGTTATGCCGTGTCTACCCCGTTTTTTATTGCACTTTACAAGGCTTTCAAATTACTAGGACATATAGGACATAATAAAGCATTTTCACCAAACTCGGTGAGAACTTTAAGGAATATAAAATATTGCGCATTTGCACAAAGTATCTTAATTGTGATAGCAGGAATATACATAAGGATATTTCACCATAAAGATGACGACCCGGCTGGTTTTCTTGCCTTATGTATTGTAACTACTTTTATTTCTCTCGTAATTGCTACAGCTGTGTCTGTGTTTGAAAATATTTTGCAAAATGGCGCGGACTTAATATCAGAGAACGAACAACTACATGAGCAGTTAAAGAAATAATTTGACTTTACTTCCCTTGACTTTAAACCAATTATGTTACATAAAATAACGACCCGCAATTATAAAACAGGCAACTTCAACTTCCAAACATTTGAAATCTTTACATACATTTGTGCTGGCTGAACGTCAGGCCATAATCTATTCAAGCATGCGCCATAGCCTTAACCGTTGCAACCCATTAAGCATAATCCGTACAGATATGGAATAAATGGTACCGGTTGATTGATAAACATTTAACAATGAGGAAAAATGAAAATAAAAGCCTTGTTTATCTGTATTATCCTAATTATCTTAAGCATAACAATTTCCTGTTTCTCCTATTATACTTTCAATGACACAAAAATTGAAAGTATGGTTACGCGTAACACAATTTTTCAGAAAACGGCATATCAGATTTACGAGAATACGGATCTCCCCTATCAACAATATGGTCTGATGTGCAGAATTACAATCAAGGATTCTGTCAGGCGATCTGAAAAACATTATGCTTTGCTGGAGAAATTCTCAGTAATTCAAAAAGGCTATTGTGCTTATGACCCGGGGAAAGTAGAGGAGTATTCCTTAAATGACAGTATTCAGGCGATCAGTATTCAGAGTCTGTATGATTTCAATGATGTGTCAGCTGCCAGTAACGATCTTGTAAAATATTTTAATTTGGGGTACAAAGGAGATTATAGCTGGAATTTAAATGATTCAATTACCAATTTAACAACTATAAATAATATTGCGCAGCTAAATGGAGTACTCACAAAAACAGATAGATATTTTGACATAATCTCCCTGATTCTTACATTAAAAGAGAAACCCAAATATGAAAAACAACAATTTATTGTTAATTTATTATTTAAGTCCGGCCATTTCCTAAGAGATACAACCAGGATTATTAATCTAAAATGATTAAAATCGTTAATTCGAAATATCTTCTTAATTATACCATTACCATTCATTATAACGGTCCCGATTTACTACCTTGTTCGCTGTGGATCAATTCGGACCATTAGTTTACATCCGGATTTACCCGAAACCTTAACTTACCTAACCTTGATAGCGCTCATTAATTCAAACAGTATTAAAATAATCTTATGAAAATCAGACTGAAAGCATTTTGCATGTTGATGGTTCTGGCCAACACCTTATTAATGGGTCAAAATGACACATGCAAGGTATTTGTTAAAGCCATTGCCGGAAATTATAAAGGTGATTGCTTGAATGGAATGGCTAATGGAAAAGGAGCATCAAAAGGAATAGACACTTACACCGGGTACTTTGTCAATGGTTTTCCGGATGGAAAAGGGAAGTATGAATTTGAAAATGGCAATGTGTTTACCGGATATTGGCGCAAAGGATTAAAAAATGGCCAAGGTAAATTTATCTATTTTATTGCCGGAAAGAAGAATGTTCAGGAGGGCTTTTGGAAAGAGGACAATTATATCGGACGTTCAGATCCGGATGATTTTTATAAAATTACAAATCATTCAGGAACCGAGCACTTTGAGATTAAGAAGGTAAATGACAACCAGGTAAAAATAAAAATCTCCTTTTATTCGGCGATGTCCAGGTACATTCCTGATAATTTAAATATTACCACAACAACAGGACAATCAGCCGAAGAAAATAAAGGCTTTTCAATATACAACTATTTCACACCGAACCTGTGTGAAATAAGTTATGTGATTAAAACTTCAGGTGGTGACAAAATATGTAAAATTTCATTTGAAATTTTGAAATTGGGTAATTACGAGGTAATGATAACGAATGATTAACACGGTCATTGCTCCCGGGAAGCCATTATTAAAAAGAAAGATAACATTTGCTTATAACATTACTGCAGCTAAGGCAGAATATCACTTTATGCGGAACATACGAACCAAACCTGACAAAATCACGGTGCAAAATCAGACGAAAGTATATCACACTCGATGTCAGGAAGATTGACAGTAATTCCATATGCAAAACTTTACGCAAGGTGTAAATTGAATAATAAATATGGAAGCCAAAATAAACATTGAAATCAATGCCTGGGGTTCATCGAGTTTTGAATCCAGAAACATTGAAAGACCAGGTGAGATTAATTCACTTCAATGGAGTCCGTTCAAGAAAGGAGATGACTATTCTTCCCCGGCCCAAAAAGATTTTATGATTAATTACCGGGTTCAGAATATTGAAGGAGTAGTGAACAAACTTCAGGAAAGCTGAATAACCATTCCCGAAAGCACCGCGACCTACGACTCTGGTAAATTTAGCCAAATTATGGGATGCAGAAGGGAATAAGATTGAACTATGGGAGTCTGCAGAGTGAAAGAGCGGCTCATGAAATGTTGATCAGCCAGCGAAAAGCAGACAGATTCTTCGTTATTACAGTGACATTTCACGTTGACACGCATCAGGCCAGGAAGCGCAAAGGCCATCGAAAGCCTCTTGCTTCAACAGGGAGAGGGACGAACACAAACGATCGCAACTTCTTACAACTTTCAAACTGATTTGTTTGTGGATAGTAAGGCACTTCTGACTTACCGGCCGCAGCAGCTGGCAAAATGTGGAAGGTCATTGCGCGGGAACGCCCAAAATATTATTCAATTTGGACCGAATTTTTAATACATTTAAACCCGAAGTTTTTCATTCAGTTACAACATATCTGTTCGTTGGCAAGCCGCAACTTTTAATTGATTTTTTAAATAATGCGTTTTTTTGCGGATGAAATTAATCGCTCAATCAACCCGTTCAATGGTGATATTGCTAATTGCATTGTACAAATTGGCGATACATGGTTTATGATTAGCCAGGCAAGAGAACAATTTGAAGGGATGAGAACAGCTCTCTATCTTTTTGTTGACGATGCAAAGACTGTACACAAAAGAGCTGTCGAATATGGGGCAAGGGTGGAATTTGAGCCTGTCGGTATGCCCTATGAAGACAGACAATCAGGAATTATTGATCTTTGCGGAAATTACTAAAGGATTTCAAGGCGGTTAAAAAGGAAAAACTATCAGGAATTATAAGATATAATGGAACAACCCGGAAAAATAGCAGAGCCAGATAACACAGCCGTAAGGACAGCTTTATGGAGAGCTTTACACCTTCAATTGGACGCAGAACCACATATCCTGGAAGATGAAATTGGATTGAAAATGATTTCACCGCCAGCTGATTGGCAGGAACGTCCAGACATGAAATTTACAAAACGCCTTCGTGCTTCAGCAATAGCCCGTGCACGTTTTATCGATGATTTTATAATTGACCAAGGCAAGCGAGGAATTACCCAATGTGTCATACTCGGTTCAGGGCTCGATACATTTGCCCAACGGAGACCGGATATTGCTGCTCAAATAGAGATCTTTGAGATTGACCAGCCGGATACTCTGATCTGGAAAGGACAACGATTAGTTCAACTTGGGTTTGGTATTCCGGATTATCTGCATTTTGTACCTGTCAATTTTGAAACTTCCTCCTGGTGGGAAGAGTTGCTAAAATCAACATTTGACCCCAGCAAGCCCGCCGTCATTGTATGCACCGGAGTCACCCTGTATCTTTCGGAAGAAGCAATTATCGCTTTACTTAATCAAATCGCAACACTTGCATCGGGTTCAAAACTTGCAATAACCTTTTATTTGGCAATGGAATATCTTGATGATGAAGACAAACCCTTGCAGGAAATTGCTGCGAAAGGAGCCCGTGCAGCAGGTACGCCATTTGTCAGTTTTTTTGAGCCTAATGAAATCTTAGCTTTAGCCCGGGAAACAGGTTTAAAAGAAGTCAGGACAATTTCAACAAAAGATATGGTACAACTTTATTTCGCAAACAGAACAGATAATCTTTTGCCGGCAAGCGGAGAGGTATTTCTGCTGGCGATGACATAAACGAAAGAGGCGACAAATAAAAACACTGTTTTTCCAGATGACCGGAACAGATCTCCTATGGGTAAGAAAAAGTTGATAAAACTTTCGTCAGAATTTTAAAACGCCAGAAAACCCTTACGATTATTTTTTAGGTTTTGGAATTACCTCCCCGACGATCGTTAGAATCATGGAGGGGTGTTCTGCATTAGATAACACAGTTAGTGTTTTACTAAAGATTCCGGGACGGTTATTGGGATCGAAAATCACAGATACAAATCCTTTTGCAGCCGCAGGAATTGGCATTTTAGTCCAGTTGGGTATTTCGCAGCCACAGGATGTCACAACATTATGGATCATCAACGGCTGATTACCTGTATTGGTAAAATTAAAGGTATGTACAACCTTACCGCCAGCTTCTGGGATCTTTTTAAAATCAAATACATTCTCAGAAAATAAGATGGTTGCCTTCATCTCTTGTCCATAGGTTGTCAATACACTCATTGCAAACAACGCGATTACAAAATACTTTTTCATAATAAATATTTGATCAGAATAAAAATAAATGATAAAACGAAATACTTTAGCTCTCTCAAATGTATTACAATTTATGTAAACTAATCACAGTCATTGAGAATATAATTTAAATAAAGTTTCCGGTTATTATCGGAATTTGAACCGATATGTTTTTTTGAAAAAAGTACGGTTTTCAACATATTTCTAATAACAAAACACGTAATACTGTCTGGTTTTGGATCAATTATGCAGATTTTTTTCTTCCTTTGTTGAAAGAACACCATGTATCATTGAAGCGGAATAAGAAGTGCAGTTTGTAAATCTGATCCGGACAGAACTGATGCTTATCAATATAACTCTTTTGGATCAGCTTCTCAGCCAGCAGCATTCCAAAAAATGCTGGAACAGTTCAATGCACAGAGACACACTTTAAATACCTGCGGCATTGTATAACAAATTCGTGCGCCATACCTGGGTGGCAAGGATTAGGCGGTTCAGACTTCCCTCGACGGTTGATGCCACAGAAAGGTTGTGGCAAATTTAATGACAAACTAAACGATGAAGACAATTGCAATTTTATGGATGCTTTTATTCACTGTGGAAATCCTTTTAGCACAAGAGAAAAACAAAGGGGACATAATTGTCACCATTTCTGCAGGTCCGAATTTGGGGAACTTGTTAAATAGTGACGCTCCGCATAAAATAAATATTTTAGGTTCTGATTTGAATCCAGTGAGGCTTACCACATCGTCTGTAACAAACTCACCAGGTTATTTGGATTATCAAACAAATCTATTCAAAGATATCATACCCGGAATCATCTCCGGGTTGCAACTGGAGTATTTTATAAGCCATGGACTCTCATTAAATACCGCCTTGAATTTTGAGTCGAAAGGGATAAATATGAATTATTGTGATTTAAAAGAGGGTAATGTCAACTTCATATTTGGGCATAAAAGGGAGACGGATCAGATCAGAATTAATAATAAATACCTGATACTACCTGTTTTATTCAGAAAGTATATCCGGAACCAAAAGCGGTTTTTTATGGAAGGGGGCATTTATATGGGATATTTACTCTCATCGCAAATAAATTACGTTGACAACAAAACAATTACCGATAATTCGGGCAATGTGCTTTACAGCTACCATGAAAATTATTCGTTTAACGATAAATCAAAGAGATATACCAACAAAATTGATTATGGATTTTCCGTTGGTGGAGGTTTCGTAAAAAGTCTGTCTGCGAGATTTAATTTTAAGACAGAAATTTTATTGAGTTTTGGAATGAAGAAGGTTGATTCAAAATACAACAATGAATATTCAATGACTTCGGTTCCGTCAGGTTCAAATTTTAGCCAGGTAAATTTTCGTTCAACCAATTATTTCGGATTAAACTCCAATTCAGGAAATATCAGTTCTGCATTGACAATTGGTATTGGATATAAAATTGGAAAATTATAATTCTCCGGCATTTTAATAATTAACGGGATAGGTCATATCCGGAATTATTGTCAATATCTGCTATTAAATGGATGGAATGAATAATTCTAAGTAAACCAGCAACCGATTTTAATATCCACTGCAGGGAGCTACTGGCTCTGGCTTCCGGGCCGAATAACAGCAATTCCCGCGGTTCGTAAAAAAGATTATCTTTGAGTTATAAAGTCAAATAGTATGAAAAAAATAGGGTTTAAGATTTTAGGAGTGGTTTTATTTTCGCTTTTTATTTTTACCAGTTGTGATGAGGAGGACAAAGTAACTGAAATTTCAAAAAACGGTTCTATTGAAACAGTTATGAGTGTAAATCATCTGAACGATAGTCTGGATATTGTTAAAACCGCACATAAAATATGGGTTAAAAATATTCTGGTCAAGAATATAATCCACACGGACACCCTTCCATCACTTGGAATAACCAAAGAGGATGCCGAAAACGGTGACGGTGATACCCAAAGAGTTGCTCTGAGGAAAGAATATGAGATATTTATCACTGTCAAATAGATCCTATGAAGAAGTCGAAAGTAATACAACTTGTGTTGGTTGCCACGATTATTTCGGCATGTGATAATCGTAATTCCGTACCAGAAAAGAGAGTCTTTATGCGTTCAGACACAACTGCTTACTATTCTCACGCCCACGGATTTGGCCCCTATGGATTTTTTTATGCCTTTAGACCCTATGGAATATACCGCGCCAACAGTTACACCCGGGCCGGGTATTATTCTACCGCGATTCATCCTGAGGCAAATGTGGGAACAAATGCATTTAAGGGAACTGTTGTAAGGGGCGGGTTTGGGAGTAGCGTATTTCACGTATCATCCTAACCGACTTAACGATGAAAAGACATACCATCAAGCCCCGGCTGAACTGGCAGCAAAAAGTCGAAGAGATTGGGTTTAATTACCATACGATTGATTCATTGTATTGGGATGAATCTGCTTTTTACGAATTTTCAGCGAGGGAGATTGATACCATTGAAAAAGCGACCAATGATTTATGGGAGATTTGCATTCCAGCCGTTCAGTATGTAATCGACAACAGGTTGTATGACAAATTTCATATACCCGAATGGTTTGTTCCGCATATCGAAGATTCCTGGAATATTGATGCTCCGGCTATTTATGGCCGTTTCGATTTCGCCTTTAAGGATGGAATCCCCAGATTGCTTGAATTCAACGCCGATACACCTACCTCCTTATTCGAGTCATCGGTGGTGCAATGGTACTGGTTACAGGATTTTGATCCTCAAAGGGATCAATTTAATTCGATTCATGAAAAACTTATTGCTTACTGGAACTATCTGAAAGATTATTTATACGATTATCCGGTGCATTTTTCTGCGGTTAAAGAGAGCCCGGAAGACACTACCACGACCGAATATCTGCGAGATTGTGCTATTCAGGCCGGATTGGAGACAAAATTCTTAACCATCGACCAGATTGGATGGGATAGGGTTAATTCAATTTTTGTAGACAAGGAATTTTTGCCCATTAAAAACATATTTAAGCTGTATCCATATGAATGGCTTATAAATGAAGAGTTCGGAAAAAACATAATTACTGACAGGAATAAGGCGTTTTGGATAGAGCCAAGCTGGAAAATGATCTTATCCAATAAGGCAATTCTCCCAGTTCTTTGGGAACTCAATAAAGGGCATGAAAATCTTTTGGAATCCTATTTTGAGGAAGATAAATATCTACTGGGTTTTGATTACGCAAAAAAGCCGCTGCTTTCCCGGGAAGGTTCAAATATTCAGTTGATGAAATATGGAAGTTTAATCTCTGAAACGGCTGGTGAATATGGTGAAGAGGGTTTTATATATCAGAAATTATGCACTCTACCTGAATTTGACAATAACTATCCACTGATCGGCAGCTGGATCATCGGTCAGGAATCAGCAGGTATCGGAATAAGGGAGAGTGATAAGCTCATAACGGACAATTTAAGCAGATTTGTTCCCCATCTTTTTTCTTAATCTATATACGTGGTTATGACCAAAGGTGGGAAGGCATTAAAATATTAAAAATGAGAAGATTTTTCTATCTGATTATTCTTTTTGCATTTATCGGACCGGTTTTCGGACAGAAAGCTGCAGTGAATCAGCTGTTGTACGGGGTGGCCTATTACGATGAATACATGCCTTATGACCGGCTGGAAAAGGATGTTCAAATGATGAAGGCGGCAGGAATTAATGTTGTGCGCATTGCCGAGTCAACCTGGAGTACTGTAGAGCCGCAGGATGGTGTATTTGATTTTACCCACATCGACAGGGTTCTGAATGCCATGTATAAGGCTGAAATTAAGGTAATTATTGGAACGCCCACCTATGCGGTCCCGACGTGGCTTGCCCGAAAATACCCCGATGTTCTGGCTATTACTCCACAGGGGCAGAACCAGTATGGGGTGAGGCAAAACATGGACATCTCCAACAAGAACTTCCGATTTCATGCCGAACGGGTGATCAGAAAGATTATGGAGCACATTAAGGATCATCCGGCAATTATCGGCTTTCAGGTTGATAATGAAACCAAAGCCTATAACACGGCAGGGCCTGAAGTGCAAAAGCTGTTTGTGGAATATATGAGAAATAAGTTTGTCACGCTGGACAGCATCAACAGGGCATTCGGGCTCGATTACTGGAGCAACAGAATCAACAGCTGGGAAGATTTCCCCTCTATGATTGGATCGATCAATGCCAGTGAAGTGGCGGAGTTTGCCAGATTTCAGCGCAGCCTTGTAACGAGCTATCTTGCATGGCAGACGGCCATTGTGAATGAATACAAACGCCCCGGACAGTTTGTGACTCATAATTTCGATTTTGAATGGCACGGATTCTCCTTCGGTATTCAGCCCGATGTAGACCATTTTGCCGCAGCCAAAGCGCTGGATATTGCAGGAGTGGATATTTACCATCCTTCGCAGGATGCCCTGACAGGGACCGAAATTTCATTTGGCGGTGATCTCGCCCGTTCAATGAAAGGGGGCCAAAATTATCTCGTGATCGAGACCCAGGCACAAGGGTTTCCGCAATGGGTGCCCTATCCCGGACAATTGCGGTTACAGGCGTTCAGTCATCTGGCTTCAGGCGCCAACATGGTGGAATACTGGCACTGGCATTCGATTCACAATTCTGCTGAAACCTACTGGAAAGGGCTGTTAAGCCATGATTTTGAGCCCAATCCAACCTATGAAGAGGCAAAGAGTATTGGTTACGATTTCAGGCGGCTGAGTTCTGATCTGATCAACCTGAAAATAACCAATAAAGTGGCGATTCTCTTCAGCAATGAAGCGCTGACCGCCTTTAACTGTTTTAAGTTTGGCTGGGGAAGCCGGGAAAACTACAACGACGTACTCCGGCAATTTTATGATGCACTATACCGAATGAATATCGGGGTCGATTTTGTCGATCCAAAGAATGCCAACCTCAAAGATTACAAACTCCTGATAGTACCTGCATTGTATGCTGCCCCCGACAGTTTGCTGGAACGACTAAACCTCTTCGTCAAAAACGGAGGCCATATCGTATATACCTATAAAAGTGGGTTCTCGGATCAATACGTAAAAGTCCGAACAGGTCGTCAACCCGCCGTGATTGGAGAAGCCTGCGGTATTTATTACAGTCAGTTCACCACTCCTCAAAATGTTACCTTAAAAGATGACCCCTTCCGTGTTGGAAATGAAAACAACAAAGTGAGCACCTGGATGGAACTGATCACACCAATATCTGCCAAAGTTCTTGCCTACTATGATCATCCGGTTTGGGGTAAGTATGCAGCTGTAACTCAGAACAGCTACGGGAAAGGAATAGTCACCTATATTGGATGCATAACCAGCAATGCAGTAACTGCAAAAATCATGGAAAATGCAGTGAAACAAGCAGGTATTTGGGGAAAAGCACAAGATCTAACCTTCCCCATAATTATCAAACAAGGGATAAACGAAAAGGGGCAATCAGTCCGTTATTTCTTTAACTATTCGGCTAAACCAGCCACAATTAATTACCCATTTGGAAACGGGCGGGAATTACTGCTGGGTCAGACGATAAATAATGGCGCTGCAATACCAATGGAGCCATGGGGTATGAAGGTTATTGAGGAAGATTGAGTCAACCTTCCTCACGATGCCCGTTAAGTTTCTACAGGACAATAAGATTATGATTAAGAACAAAATAATGAAACCTAATTTCTTTAGATCAGCGATCTGTTTTTTGTTATTGATGCTTTGGTTTATGAATCTGACCAAAGGGCAAACGAGCATTCAATATGATATTGTCCTGGCTGGAGGACGCGTAATTGACCCTGAAACAAAATCAGATGCTGTGAGAAATGTAGGGATACTCGATCACCGGATTGCCCGTATTTCATCAGAACCCTTATCCGGAAAAGTGGAGATAAATGTATCGGGGTTAGTTGTGGCTCCCGGTTTTATTGATATGCACGTACACGGCAGAACCAATAAGGAGCAGGAATACCAGCTGCATGACGGGATAACCACTGCGCTGGAACTCGAATGGGGAATAGCATTCCTGGATAAATGGTACGAATTACGTCAGGGAAACGCGTTAATTAATTATGGTGCAAGTGTGTGCTGGCCATTTGAACGATTTAAAACCATTGAAAAATATAAGACTGGGGTAAATTCCCTGTACCAGGCAACTCTAAGTGGCGATTCGCAATTTGAAACCCTTTTTAATACGATAAATCGGTCCTGCACAGAGCCTGTGACACGGGAGGAGATGGATAAAACGCTTGAGAACATAAAAAATTCGTTAAGCCAGGGTGGCATTGGAATCGGCATTCCAATTGGCTACCTTAAAAAGTCAAAACCGGAAGAGATGTTTGAGGTATTTAAAATGGCGGGTGAACTTAAGGCGCTAGTGTTTACCCATGTGCGGGAGCCAAATATCATTTCGATTCAGGAAGTCATAACCGATGCAATGCTCACAGGTGCTCCATTACATATTGTCCACCTCAACAGCGTAGCATTCGGACATATCCGGTTTGCCCTGGAGATGATTCGCTCGGCCAACCAAAAAGGATTTGATATCACCACCGAGCTATACCCTTACTCAGCAAGTTCAACAACCCTGCAAAGTCCCATTTTTAGTGAAGGCTGGCAGGAAATTCAGGGTATCAGTTACGGCGATTTGCAATGGGTAGCTACCGGGGAGCGGCTGACAAAGGAAACTTTTGAAAAATATCGTAAAATAGGGGGCGTGGTTATCAACTACAACATGAAACCCGAATGGATCAGGACTGGCATTTCGGCACCCGGGGTAATGATTGCCTCCGATGGAATGCCCTATGCCCCAAAGGCTCATCCACGCACGGCAGGGACTTTCTCAAGAGTACTGGGAAAATATGTCAGGGAAGAAAATGTGATCGATCTAAACACTGCCATCGAAAAAATGACCCTGCTTCCTGCTAAACGTCTCGAAACTATTGCGCCAAAGATGCGGTTAAAAGGGAGGATGCAGGAAGGTGCTGACGCCGATATAACCATTTTCAATCCTGAAACGGTCATCGATAAAGCAACTTTTGAAAAAGGGCTCGAATTCTCAGCCGGTATTGAATATGTGATGGTCAACGGGACATTTATTCTGAAAAATGGGAAAACGGTTCCAGGAATTTTCCCGGGACAACCCGTTTTTGGAAAATTCAAGAAATAAGATTTCTCCTTTTGAATATTGGAAGATTAAAACCGGGAATATGAATAAAACACTGAATTACAAAATAATAGAGGTATGAAAATCAAGGAAATCAAAGAATATCAACCCGAAATACTGGATGCCGTTGTCAAATTATCCATCCAGTTAACCGGAAAGGAGATGTTGATCGGGAAAGCGCATCTCGAAGCGCTAATTTCAGACCAAAACAGCCATCTTTTTCTTGCACTCAATGATGAGGGGATCATACTTGGTATGGTAACCGTTGGATTCTACATCTCCCCTACCGGGAAAAAAGGGTGGATCGAGGACGTTGTAGTCGATCAAAGATTCAGGGGACAGGGAATCGGAAAGAATCTAACCAGCTTTGCAATTGAATTTGCAAAAAATCAACAGGCTGATATGGTGATGCTCACCTCAAAACCGGCGAGAATAAGCGCGAATAATTTGTATAAAAAGCTCGGGTTTCAACTCAGGGAGACCAATGTTTACCGTATTTTGCTTAATCAATAGGCCAAATGATTTAATAATTAGCGAAAAGGAATAATATACGAATTATAAATTTCCTGATTTTAGATTATCGGGGAATTTTAATATCCGTTGCCTAAGAATTATTTAGCCAGCCGACTGTCAAAACATTAATTTTGCACCATGGATGATCAGACCCCAAAACCTCAGCGCCGTATTCGATACAAGGGGACCCACCCCAAATCGTTTAAGGATAAATACAAGGAACTCCAGCCCGGGCAGTACGCAGGAGATATTGAAAAAGTGATGCTGCAGGGGCGAACACCAGCCGGCATGCACCGGTCGATTTGTGTTAACGAGATCATCGATTTCCTTCAGATTGCTCCAGGGCAAACCGGATTGGATGCCACCCTGGGATATGGGGGGCATAGCCTGGAAATGCTTAAATATCTGACCCCCGGAGGAAAACTTTATGCCACCGATGTCGACCCGTTTGAATTGCCCAGAACCAGAGAGCGCCTGGCGTCGTTTGGATATGGCCCGGATATGTTGATTATCAAAAAGATGAATTTCTCCCAGATCGATCTGATTGCTGCCGAGGCAGGACCATTAAATTTTGTACTGGCCGATTTAGGGGTCTCGTCGATGCAGATTGATAATCCGGAAAGGGGATTTTCATTCAAAGTTGAAGGGCCGTTAGACCTTAGACTGAATCCCAATACCGGAAAGTCTGCCGCAGCACTTCTGAAAACTTTATCTCAGGATGAGTTGGAATGGCTATTCAAGGAATATTCTGATGAACCTTACCATAAACAGATTGCTAAAACCATTTTTTCAGCGATCTCAGCGGATGCGGAAATTTCAACCACGACTCAATTAAAAGGACTTATTGCAGAGGCCTTGGAATTTCTTCCGCCGGATCAAAGAAAAGACGACGTTAAGAAATCCTGTCAGCGCTGTTTTCAGGCCTTGCGCATTGAGGTCAATGATGAATTCGAAGCATTGGAAAAATTCCTCGAGAAACTTCCTGAAGCGCTAGCTCCGGGAGGTCGGGTGGCTATCCTCTCATTTCATTCGGGCGAAGACAGGCGCGTTAAGAAATCGTTTCAACGGTTATTCCGTGAAGGCATTTACTGTGAAGTAGCTCCCGATCCGATCAGGCCCACACCCGAGGAGTGTAATTCAAATCCCCGTGCACGATCAGCCAAGCTGCGCTGGGCCATAAAAGCCTGATTATAATTCTGACCTGATACTGGTGCCTAAAGGGAAAATATCGGAGCGCTTTCTAGCCTGGAAACAAAAATCAAAATCAATTGTTGAACTATTCACTAGTATTTCAGTTGTTCTGCGAAGTGAATACTCTATATTTTCAAGGGATTTTGAAAATAAAACACCCGAAGAAAATGCCGCGGCAGCAGAAACGAGTCTGAGTATTCAGGAAATCCTGAAAATAGAAAATATCATTGCCAAATATCCCAATACGGGCAAGCGGGATGGTGAATCGGCGATGAAAATGGTAAATATTTAAAGTGAATTGCGTACGATGAAAACTCACGAACGGATCTTAGAACTTGGCCTTACCCTCCCGGAGCCATCCAAACCAGGCGGAAATTATGTATCTGTAAATATCAGGGGGGAAATCGCTTATGTAGCCATTCAGTTTCCAAAACTGGGAAGTGAATTTAAATACCAGGGAAGGCTTGGTTCCGATTTGACAACCGAAGAGGGCTATCAGGCTGCCCGGTTATGTGCCTTGAATGTGCTGGCCCATATTAACAAGACTATTGGCTTTGAAAATATCATCGGCCTTAACCACCTGGATGCCTGTTACCTGGCAGATAAAGAGTGGCAGGAGGCCCCAAAAGTCGTAGACGGAGCCTCCGACCTGTTTATAGAGGTGCTAGGGGAGCGGGGAATCCATAGCAGGGGAATTTTCGGAGCGGATAAACTCCCCCGAAATTTTTGTGTCGGAATTACCTGTTCATTCACGATTAAAAAATCACAAAGGATAATTTAGCCAACTAAATCAATATGAGTTATTAACCGTCATAAAATTTAAATTATGAATCCAGTTGTACATTTTGAATTGCCGTCGGATGACAGAGACCGGATGGCCGATTTTTACACCACCGCTTTTGGCTGGCAGATGCAGAAGTACGGGGAAGAAATGGGAAATTACGTAGTGGTTACAACCAGTGAAACTGATGAAAACGGGAGGCCTAAAATGGCTGGAACCATCAATGGCGGATTATACCCCCGGCAAAAAGGTATGCCGGCTCAATATCCGTCAATGGTTATTGCGGTCGATGATATCAGGGAAGCTATGCAAAAGGTGACTGATGCAGGCGGTAACGTTCAGGGTGAACCGTCACAGATTCCCGGTGTCGGATGGTATGTCTCCTTTATTGATACCGAAAGAAACCGGTTAAGTTTGCTTCAGCCGCTAATGGGCTGACGAATTTGACACCTAACCCCGCACATTAAGGTACAAATTAAGTCAAAATGTAAAAAGTCAGCACTTTGGCAGTTACACCGACAAATCTGGGATGCTGTGGATGGTTAGTTGTAATGAAAAGTAACACAAACTATGGAAACAAACAATAAATCAATTATTACCGTAGAAACGGAAATCAATGCACCGCTCGAAGCAGTCTGGAAGTGTTGGACGACACCTGAAGATATCGTAACGTGGAATAATGCATCAGATGACTGGTGTACCACCCGTGCGACCAATGATTTGAAAGCTGGTGGCAAATTCAGTTACCGGATGGAATCCAAAGATGGAAGTTTCGGGTTCGATTTTGAAGGAACCTATACACAAATTACTATCCATCATCAGATCACCTATGTTCTTGGGGATGAAAGAAAGGTAGACCTTGTTTTTACATCCATTCAGAATAAAACCCTTATCACAGAGGAATTTGAGGCCGAACACACCCACCCGGCTGATCACCAGAAATTTGGATGGCAATCGATATTGAATAACTTCAAAAGTTATGTTGAAACAAGTTTAAAATCCGAAAAACAGAATAAATGACCAATCAAATTACGCCATGCCTTTGGTTTGACAATCAGGCAGAAGATGCAGCCATTTTCTACACCTCCATTTTCAAAAATTCAAAGATCGAAAACATCAGCCGTTACGGGAAAGAGGGATATGAAGTTCATGGACAAAAAGAGGGGACTGCTCTTACCGTGGCATTTCAGATCAACGGACAATCGTTTACTGCCTTAAACGGCGGTCCTGTGTTCCGGATTAATGAAGCTATTTCATTTCAGATTTTCTGCAAGACGCAGGAGGAGATCGATGAATACTGGGTTAAGCTCACTGAAGGCGGTGAAGAAGGGAGATGCGGATGGCTAAAGGATAAATTTGGAGTTTCATGGCAGATCATTCCAACGATACTTCCCGAATTAATGGTTGATCCTGAAAAAGCAGGCCGGGTGATGCAGGCCTTTCTGAAGATGAGTAAGTTTGACATCGAAAAATTAAAGCAGGCCTGAATTTCACCACTAAAATTATGGAGCCAGATATCAGAATATTACCCGAAAAAAAGTTAATCGGCAAGCGGATGACCATGAATCTGGCGGAGAATAAAACTCCGCAATTGTGGCGTAGTTTTATGCCGCGACGAAAAGAGATCACCAATTTGCGGTCAAATGATCTGTTTTCCATGCAGGTTTATGATCAGACATTGAACTTTGGCGAATTCAACGAAAATACCCTTTTTGAGAAATGGGCTGCAGTTGAAGTTGCTGATTTTGAAAATATTCCCGAAAATATGGAATCGGTTGTATTGCCCGGAGGAGTTTATGCCGTTTTTCTGCACAGAGGAGCTGCTGCTGAGGGAGCCAGGACATTTAGTTATATTTTCGGAACCTGGCTGCCTGGTTCAGAATATCAGCTGGATAACAGGCCACATTTTGAAATTCTGGGTGAAAAATATAAAAATGATGATCCGGCATCCGAAGAGGAGGTCTGGATACCGGTTAAGCTCAAAGATTAATCGCTTTTCAGGGCCATTTAACAGGGATTAAATTGATTATATTTGTGATATTCTCAAAGACCCCCAAATAGTTTAAAATTTGAACCTTACGAAGACGACCATAGTTTTGCTGGGATTCCTTGTGATTGGTTGTTCGAAGCCCAAAGGGGGAGAAACAAATCCGGTAGGCAATACAAATGGTTATTATACAGAAGGTTCAAAACTGATGAAAAACGGAAGTGTCCGGGAGCTCAGGGGAACCGATAAAATGAGTCTTTGGGACAGGAACTACGATGTGATATCCTCCTGGGGAATGGATATCACGCGGGAATGCATTGATTTGAAATGCACGAGCGATGATGATCTTCAGAGTTTGGTAAGCCTCGCACGGAACAGAGGGTTTGTGATCATTCTTACCGCCTTCTGGTATGATTCCGATGCGTTTCCAAACGGTACAACCCCCTATCCCGATTGTCAATTGCTCGGTTCAACACCTTCGCAAGATCCGAGGTATCCGGCTATTGTCAACAGATGGAAACAGATTGCGAAACTCTTTGCTAATCAATCGGATGTCTGGTTTGGGATCTGGAATGAGCCCTATGTCTGGAATAAGGCAAATACCGCAGGAAGCGAGCAATGGTTATATGATGCATCCTCGATCATTGACACCATCCGTCAGACCTCAGCAAATAATATTGTTGTGGTTTGCGGGAATGCCATGGGGCAGGGTCATGAGCCTTTTCTGGAAAAAGGGGCTCAGTTATTAAGCGGAAGAAAAAATATTGTATTTGATATTCATGCTTACAGTACCTATTGGAATATTCCGGCCGCTGAAATTGAGAGCAGATTACATGACCTGCAAAATCTGAATGTTGCACCAGTCATTATTGGCGAATTTGCCGATAACGGTTCCCAGCCTTACCAGGAGATCCTAACTGCGTGCCGGGATACCCATACCACGTTATTAGCCTGGTTATGGGGGCAGTACCAGGATCCGTTCAGTTTCACATTTAAACAATATTGCGGGGAGAAAAGGAATTTAAACTAAATAAATTCTGACTTGTTATAATCCTGAAATTCATCCTTAAAACCAGCTTCATGAAACTGATTCTTCTCCTTCTCCTCCCCTTCGCCCTGATGGGTCAAAATAAAGTTCTAACAAATACCGGTTCCGGTAAAGCGCTCAACTTTGTAAATTCATTAAATGAGGCTCAGCAAAAAAAAGCTCTCTTCCCGTTTAATGAGATGAACCGTTACGAGTGGCATTTCCTTCCTGCTGCTATGGTTGGGCGCACCGGCATTGCGGTGAAAGACCTTGACCCGGTTCAAAAGGAGAACCTCCATCTGCTGCTTCAGGCCTATTTAAGCAATGAGGGGTATGCAAGGACAACGAACATCATGGATTTTGAATACCTGCTTAAGGAGCTGCAGCCTAAAAATCCAAACCGCATACCGGAGAATTATTCGGTATCGGTCTACGGAACGCCAAGCCAGGACAGTATATGGGGATGGAAATTTTCGGGCCATCACCTGGCGCTAAACTTTACCATCGTCAATGATAAAATAGGATTTGCCCCTTTCTTCTTCGGCGTGTATCCGGCGGAAGTGAAAGATGGTCCTAAAAAAGGGACACGCCTCCTAAAAGATCAGGAAGATTTGGGATTTGAGCTGGTTAATTCACTGACTCCCGAACAAAAAAATGCTGCCATCTTTGATTTAAGGGCATTTACAGAAATTGTGACGACTAATTCACAAAGGGTTGGTCCACTTGAGGCTGTTGGTCTGTTTGCCAGCCGAATGACCCCGGAACAAAAAATAATTTTAAATAAAGTGATCGCCTCCTACCTGCTCGCTATGCCTGAAACTATTGCAAATGCCCGGATAAAGAAAATAGCAACTGAGGACATAAATGCCATCCGGTTTGGCTGGGCCGGGGATACCATTGCCGGCAAACCCCACTATTACAGGATTCAGGGAAAAACATTTCTCATTGAGTTTGACAATACGCAAGATCATGCAAATCATATCCATACGGTTTGGCGAGATTTTAACGGTGACTTTGGGCTCGATCTGATCAGGGAACATTATCACAACGCACACCACCATCAATAATCACAGGTGATTCAGAATTTTTCAAAATCACAGCTCAATTAAATGACCCATAATATTTGAAAACGATGACAACAAAAAATGACGCGATACTCGGTTTAAAACCTCTCGGATTTATGTGGCCGACAACAAATCCGTTTCTCTTTTGCGCCCATCATCTCGATGATTATCCGGCTGGCAATGATGAGATGGGGCCGGCGGCCTCTCTTGCCGGAAGAGATATGGGGCAGGATTTTACTCCCAAAGATGGGTGGAGAATGTATCATGGCCGCAAGGTTCCGGGGTTTCCTGTTCATCCGCACAGGGGTTTCGAAACCATAACCATCGTCAGGACCGGGATGGTTGATCACTCCGATTCATATGGGCAGGCTGGCAGGTATGGCAAAGGGGACGTACAATGGATGACCGCAGGGGCAGGTTTGCAGCACAGCGAAATGTTTCCGCTGCTGAATAGCGATTCCCGAAATCCTGCGGAATTGTTTCAACTATGGCTAAACCTCCCGCAGTCAAAGAAATTTGCCGAACCTCATTTTAAAATGCTGTGGTCTGAAGATATTCCGATTCATAAAATTACGGACAAGAATGGCAAGCTCACTGAAATCAATATCATTGCGGGGGGAATTGGAGATGTAACTGCCCTGGCCGCAGCTCCGGATTCCTGGGCTGCTGATCCGCAGAACAAAGTTGCAGTCTGGACTATTCAGATGGAAGCCGGGGCGCAATGGAACATCCCATTGGCTGGTGCAGGAGTGAACAGGAGAGTCTATTTTCACGCCGGATCGTCACTTGAAATAAACGGCACTGAGATTGCATCAAATCAGGCGATAGAATTAAAATCGGACCAGAAGCTGACCATCACAAACGGAAGTTCGGATTGCCAGCTGTTGCTACTGCAGGGAAAACCGATTAATGAACCCGTGGTTCAGTACGGACCGTTTGTTATGAACTCACAGGCAGAAATTCAGCAGGCCATGGCCGATTACCGGAAAACCGAGTTTGGTGGCTGGCCCTGGCCAATGCATGAAATGGTTCACTCCAGGTTAAGAGGTCGTTTTGCCAGATACCGCGATGGCTCGGAGGAGATCCGCTAAGTCTTTCTTTGGGGTTAAATGGGTAAATCCGATTACTGATCCGGTTATTGAAGAGGCGAAGTTTTCCAACTGTTTTAAGCTTTTTATACAGTGAGAGAAGTTTTGCCTTAAACAAAATTTAAGTGAAAATTCAACTCCCAAAATTGAATACAATTATCCTGCCAAGGCCAAATAATTCCTTTATTGAATCGTTTTAGCACCTTTAATTGCAAAAAAATCACCGCATCCATAAATACTTCTGTAAAGTACTTGACGGTATCCAAGTAAATCTTATTTTTGCTCCGAATATTCGAATTTCCACACAAAATAATCAGATAATATGGAGAAGAAATCCCCAAATCGCAGAACTTTTCTTAAAGCATCAGCGGCTGCTGTGACCGGTATGATGATCATTCCACGACATGTTCTGGGTGGCACCGGTTATGTCGCACCAAGTGACCAGCTGACAAAAGCAATTATCGGAGTGGGCGGCATGGGTCGCGGCCATATTTCCTATGAAGGAACCAAAGTTGTTGCCATTTGTGATGTCGATAAGAAGCATTTGCAGTTGGCACAGTCGATGATCCCCAACTCTGTTCAGTTGTTTCATGATTACAGAGAATTATTGCTTCGTCCGGAAATTGATATCGTTCATATTGCGACTCCACCTCACTGGCATGGACTGATTGCCATGGAGGCAGCCCGGGCTGGTAAAGACATCTGGTGCGAGAAACCGATGACCAGAACCATTGGCGAAGGGCTTCGGGTTGTTGAAGAGGTTAATAAACATGGCCGGATGTTCCGGTTGAACACCTGGTTCCGGTTCAAGGATAATTTCTACGGTCTTGGAACAGAGGTGAAGCCGCTTAAAAAGGTGATCGAAAGCGGAATCCTTGGATGGCCGCTCAAAGTTACCGTAAGCGGGAATACCGGTTTTGACTGGAAATTTTACTGGCGCGGAGAAACCAATCTCGCCCCTCAACCCATTCCCGAAGAGCTGGATTACGATTTCTGGTTAGGCCCTGCCCCTTACAGACCTTACAACGTCGAGCGTGTCCACTCCAAATTCAGGGGATACTGGGATTATGACGGCGGCGGTCTGGGCGACATGGGACAACATTACCTCGATCCTGTTCAATACTTATTGGGAAAAGACAATACCAGCCCGATCAGGGTTGAAGTGGATGCCCCACAGCAGCATGAAGATGCCGTTGGTTCATGGCGCCGGATTGAATATACTTATGCCGATGGGTGTAAAATTATCCTTGACGGAGAGAACAAAGATAAAGATGCCGCCTATATTGAAGGACCGAACGGAAAGATATTCAAGGGTTTTGAATCAAATATTCCCAAACTCAAACAATTCATCGAAACACTTCCGGATCCTGAGCCAAGGGTTACAACCTTCTGTGATTCTGTAAGAACCCGTCAGAAATTTGCACTTAACGAAATGAACGGTCACCGCTCTTGCACCATGGTCAATATGGGTATTCTTGCGGTCAGATTAGGAAGAACGCTGAATTTCGATCCCGACAAACAGGAATTCATCAACGATGAAGCCGCAAACCGGTTAATCCATCAGCCTATGCGGGCACCCTGGACAACAATTTAATTTACCGTTTAAACCATTAGTATTTCTTCACAATATCAAAACCATGCAGGTTAAGATTTTAAAACAATAGTCTGATGAATAAAATATTAAATTCTTTTTTGGTTGTTTTTGTCTTGTTAATGGCCACATTAAGTACAAATGCACAGGATAACAGGACTTTGACCACTAAAATTGCCGATTTGCTGGCACAGATGCCTTCAAATAATCTTCAGCAAAGGGATAAGTTAGCCGAAGAGCTCATCACGCTCGGAACCGCAGGATTTCAGCAATTGGCCGATCAGGTAACCCCTTCGGGCAAAGGGGACAATACCGCTGCCGTTTTCGCCATCAATGGTCTGACCCGGTATGCCAGCCAACCAGGGAAAGAGACACAACGGGCTTTTGCAGAGAGATGCTTTATCGAGGCGCTTGAAAAAGCTAAGGAGACTGAAGTTAAAGCACTCTTTTTGAGGCAACTGAAGTTAACCGGCTCGGACAAGGCGGTTGCCGCTGCGGCTTCCTATCTGAATAACAATGATTTATGCGAACCTGCCACCTTTGTTCTGACCTCAATTAACAGCGAGGCTGCAAAAAATGAGCTGCTGAAAGCGTTCCGAAAAGCTGATGGCCAATGTCTGATTACTATTACAAGAGCACTTGGAGAGTTACAGGTCAAAGGGGTCAGCGGTGATATCCTGAAGAATATTACTTCCGCAAACCAAAACCTGAAAAAAGTATCCCTGGCTGCTGCTGCATCGATCGCAGCTGTTGAATCCTATCAGCCACTTTTGGCAGCCGCACAAAATGCAGGTTTTGTCTACGAACCATCGAATGCTGCATCTGCATTCCTCTCCTACACCCAGCGGTTGGGCGAAACGGGAAATACCGAACTTTGCGGAAAGGCTTGCCTTGAAGTCATTAATCTTTGTCAGGCTCCTGCCCAATTGCATTTCAAATCGTCAGCACTGGCCATTTATAACCAGTATTTTGAGAAAGAGGCTCAGGCTTTGCTTCTTAAAGCTTTCGACAACACAGATAAGGCATTCAGATTCTCGGTATTAAACCTAGTTGAAAAAAGTAAAATTGCCTCATTAAAAGCATGGACCTCGAAGGCAACCAAGGCAAAACCAGAGCAGAAAGCTGAAATCATTACCATGTTTGGGAAGAAAGGAGATCTTTCAGTCCTTGACTTCATAAAGAAACAATTTACAGGAAAAGAATCCGTCGTGAGTGAAGCCGCTATTTCAGCCGTTGCCAAACTCAAAGGGAAGGAAGCAATAACAGATCTGACCGCCCTTTTAAACAGGGGAATTGAACCAACCTACACCGCGAAAAGATTAATGTCGCTCGTGGATGAGAAAAGCCTGGATCAGATCGCAGCAATCCTGGAAGGTTCGCCTGAAAATTCAAAAACCGAGGTGATCGCCCTGATCGGTGCCAAATCGGGAAAACGTTATTTTGATCAGGTTTATGCCTATACTTCAAGCGCAAATCCAGCAATTAAGTCAGCAGCTTTTGGTGCGATGAGAAATACCGGTTCCCCAAAAGATATCGACCGCTTACTGAAATTACTCTATTCCACGGATGATCAGGAACAAATTAAAGCCATTCAGGATGGTTTGGTAAATGCAGCCTCCGGGATTCAAAACGGAAAGGAACAGACCGCCCCACTATTGGCCCAATTACCCAATGTATCGTCCAAAGGTCGGATTCTGGAAGTGTTATCCAGGCTGGGTGGCCCGCTGGCACTCAAAGCGGTGACAGGTTATATTTCATCATCCGACCAGTCAGAACGCGATGCCGCATTCAATGGATTAATCAACTGGAAAGATCAGGCAGCATCTGCCACATTATATGAAATCTGTAAAACAGTGAGCGGCGAAAAACGTTCAAAGGCAATCAGCGGTTTCGTTCGTCAGATTAAAGGTTCAGCGTTACCGGATGATCAGAAGTTATTGCAGTACCGTAAGGTTATGACAATTGCCTCAGATGCAAAAGACAAGGAACTTATTGTAAAAGCCATTGGTCAGGTTAAAACCTTCCTTGCGTTGGTTACAGCTGCATCGATTCTCGATAATTCGACTTCGGATTTAAAGGAGGAAGCCGCCCAGTCAGTAATGACAATTGCATTGCCTTCACAGGGAAGTAAAGGATTAACCGGAGTTGTGGTTCGGGATGCACTCAACAGGGCCATAAACAGCCTCACCGGGAGTGAAAGCGAATACGACAAGGCTAAGATCCGCAAATACCTCGATGACATGCCTTATGATGATGGTCTTGTCCCAATGTTCAACGGCAAGGATCTCACCGGATGGCAGGCATTGGTCGGCAACCCCGTTACCCGGAAAAAAATGGATCCGAAAGACCTTGCCAAAAAACAGGTGGAAGCCAACCTTAAACTGGCAGCTAACTGGGGTGTGAAGGATGGTTGCATCGTGTTCAATGGGAACGGAGATAATCTTTGTTCGGTAAAACAATATGGCGATTTCGAAATGGTTGTTGACTGGAGAATCACTAAAAAGGGAGACAGCGGCATATACCTCAGGGGATCGCCCCAGGTTCAGATCTGGGATACCTCCCGTGTTGAAGTCGGCGCTCAGGTTGGCTCAGGCGGACTCTACAACAACAAGATTAATCCGGCCAACCCATTAAAAGTTGCCGATAACCCAATCGGCGAATGGAATACCTTTCGCATTAAAATAATCGGAGACAAGGTTACTGTATTTCTGAACGGCGAGTTGGTGGTGAATAAGGTACAACTTGAGAACTACTGGGACCGTTCAATCCCCCTGTTTCCAAAGGAATCAATTGAATTACAAGCACATGGAACAGACCTTGCATTCAGGGATATCTATGTTGAGGAATTAAACAACAGCGAATATACGGTTCCTGCCGAAGAGGCAAAAGAGGGATTTAAGCCACTGTTTAATGGGCTGAACTTTGATGGCTGGACAGGAAATCTAATTGATTACCATGTTGATAATGGCGAAATCGTCCTTCATCTCGATAATGGTCCAACGCATGGCAACATCTTTACGGTTGGAGAATACAGCGATTTTGTTGTCCGGTTTGAATTCCAGTTAACACCGGCCGCGAACAATGGCCTTGGAATCCGTGCTCCGCTCGTGGGGGATGCAGCCTATAGCGGAATGGAAATTCAGGTACTTGACAGTGAAGATCCCGTTTATTCGGATCTGGCACCCTACCAGTATCATGGTTCGGTTTACGGAGTTATCCCGGCAAAGCGGGGTTACCTTAAACCTATCGGCCAATGGAATTACGAAGAGGTTACCGCCAAAGGAAACAGGATTAAGGTTACCCTGAACGGAACGGTAATTCTGGATGGCGATATTAAGGAGGCATCCAAAAATGGTACACTGGATCACCGCGAACATCCCGGTCTCCTGAATCCCAAAGGACACATCGGCTTCCTGGGACATGGATCAGTTGTAAAATTCAAAAACATCCGGTTAAAAGAATTAAGTAAAAAATAGACAAGTGAATTATTCAACTGATTAATTATCAGAGAGTAAATCAGCAAAACATTTTTTTAGGCCACTCTTTTCAGATAACAATTCTGAAGGAGTGGCTTAATTTCGTTAATTAGCCTTTGTCAAACCATTTATCCATGCTATTTTTGGCCCTTTAACGGGTTAAGCGATAAAACAGAACTGTCTCTGAACGTACTTAACAGATATCGGGGTATCTGCAATTTATTGAAAGAGCAACAACATTAATTAAGTAATATTTCGAGTCGACAAAAGTGAAGCTGAATATCAAGAAAATCGGTAAAAACCTTTTGAAACTGGGTTTTTCAGTTGGCGCAATCTGGTGGGTGATGTCTAAAATCTCGTTCAAGGAGGTTTTAAGTGTCTTCTCGCAAGCCAATGTATATTATCTTGTGGCAGCCTTTATTCTTTTGGTGATCTCTTTTATTTTTTCCGCCTTTCGGCAAAACCTCTCCTTCAGAAATACTGGCGCCCATATTTCCCAATCTTTAAATATCAAACTGTTCTGGTTAGGGATGTTTTATAATTTATTCCTGCCAGGTGGTATTGGGGGCGATGGCTATAAAGTTTACCTGGTAAACAAATACCGGAAAAACGGTCTTAAGAAGAATATCGGGACGATGCTGGTCAACCGTATAGCCGGTCTGGTCGTTATTGGGATGATCACCGTTGTTTTATACTATCTTTCAGACTTACATCTGCCCTATGCCAGACATATCTGGATCACGATTCCTTTGATTTACCTCTTTTATCTTGTCGTCCTTAAATACTTTTTTAAAAGTTTTCTGAATATTCATGCCGGGTTATTCTGGTGGTCGCTTGCCTTACAAGGGATGCAATTTATCTCTGCGATCATGATCCTTGCAGCATTTCATCAGACCACAGGGGTATTTAATTTCCTTTTCCTCTTTTTCATATCGGCCATTGCAACTGCGCTGCCAATTACTATTGGTGGAATTGGTGCACGTGAAATGGTTTTTTTGATTGGCGCCAAAACCCTTGGACTTGACAATGAATTATGTATTGCCTTAAGTATCATGTTCTTTCTGCTTTCTGCCATTATTTCGTTAGGCGGTTTGTACTGGGTCTTTCTTCCCCCATTCCGGCGCGAAGCAGTTCCTGATTCATCCTCCGAACAAAATATTGAACCCGGGGAAATCACCCACTGATTCTTAATCTTTGCGGATTCAGAAAATCAACCTTTCCATTCTCATTGCAACCCCGGTTTTAATTTCATAATTGTTATCTGATGATAAAATACTTAATTATTATATTTTACCTTCTTTCAATGATTTTGATCGGCATTTTCTCTGCCCGGAAAATCAGAACGGGAAAAGACTATTATGTCGCCGGAAAGCGGGGAAATATCTGGCAGATTACCGGTTCACTTCTTGCCACTATTTTGGGAAGTTCTGCCATTCTGGGTACGGCAGATCTGGCGCTGACCCAGGGGTGGGCAGCAGCCTGGCTCTTGCTTTGCGCATCTTTGGGCCTTTTAATTCTCGTTCCGGTATCGATGGTTGTCAGGCGTAAAGGGAAATATACACTGCCTCAAATGATAGGGGACTTCTACGGGACTGAAGCCAAGATGATCTCTTCGTTCATTATCTCGATTGCCTGGATAGGAATTATTGCTGCCCAGATCATCGGAGCAGCAAAAATTCTCAACGGTTTTACCGGTTTGGATTATGCTGTTGGAGTCTGGGGCTCAGGAGCTGTATTTATTTTTTATACCCTGATAGGAGGTCAGATTTCCGTATTAAAAACCGATCTTTATCAGTCGTTTATCATTATCGGAGGGATTTTAATGACCGCCGTCTACATTTTCTTCAGGGAACCAGTCTCCCCTATCGCCATGTCAACGCTGAAATTTCCTTTTAATGCGGGTTTTCGTCCTTTTGATCTGGTCGTCCTGATTCTAACCTATTCATCCACTTTCGTTGTCGGTCCCGATATTTATTCGCGTATTTTTTGCGCTGAGAATGAAACTATTGCCCGCAAAAGTGTACTGATCAGCGCATTGGTTTTAATTCCCTTTTCGTTATGCATCACTTTTCTGGGGGTGTTCGCGGCCTATAAATTCCCTGAAATTCACCATCAGAATGGTTCAGCGCTTATTCCTGTTATGCTCGCCACGTTGCCTGAATGGGGTATAGGAATTCTGGTTGCAGCGCTTTTGTCGGCGGTCATGTCAACCGGATCAACAACCTTACTCACCTCTTCAACAATTATCAGTGATCCGCTATCCAAGGGGCTTGATAAGCGACATTCCATGAGAAACACTAAAATCATCATGCTTGTCATTGGGCTATTTAGTATTTTTCTTTCATTAAGCATCCATTCCATTATTCAATCCTTACTTATCGCACTGACAATTTTCTCAGGAGCGTTTATCATTCCAACCATTGCGGGTCTTTTCGGTTTTACAGCAAGTAAAAGACGAAGCAGCGCAGCAATGATCCTAGGAGGGGTTGTAGCCCTTGCGGGTAAAATCGTCGCTTTAAATATCGGTTATTTATTCGGTAATTTACTAATAATCACAGGGTTCATTTTAAATGCCCTAATTCTTTTTAGCAGTATCCGGACTAAAAATAATTAATTTTGTATTTTTGTAAACCGGAAAATATAAATCAATTAAGAAATGAATCTGCTCCGAACGCTCTTCCCTATATCTATTATTCTGCTCCTGCTATCCTGCAAAGAACCTCCGCCACGTCCGGTAATCAGATTGATTCCTTTGCCTGCTCAGGCCACGGACCAGGCTGGTATTTTTGCCATTACCCCAGCGACAAAAATTGAAATCAACAGTGAAGATGATCCAATTCAACATATTGCCGGTCTTTTAACCACCCATATTGAGAAATATTTTGGAATAACCAATGGTGTTGTACTCTCAGGATCGGGTGGAAGCAATTCTATTTTACTTAAAATTGATGCCAATTTAAAACTGGGTAAAGAAGATTATCATTTGAGTGTGTTACCAGGTGGCGTTTTAATTGAAGCAGCCGCCGCCAACGGGTTGTTCTACGGAATCCAGACACTGATTCAATTAATGCCTTCAACGCCAAAAAAACAGTCGGAGATCATCCTGCCGGGGGTAGAGATCAATGACACCCCCAGGTTTGGATGGAGAGGGTTGCAGCTGGATGTCAGCCGCCATTTTATGCCTAAAGAATTTATCTTTAAGTTTCTTGATGAAATGGCAATGCATAAATTCAATACTTTTCACTGGCACCTGGCCGATGATCAGGGGTGGAGAATTGAGATAAAAAAATACCCATTACTCACGGAAACAGGATCGGTACGAAAAAAATCAATGACCGGGCATGTGAATAACGTAGCGGGGATGGATACGGTTGCTTATGGGGGATTCTACTCACAAAATGATGTCCGCGAGATCGTGGCTTATGCTACGGAACGATATATTACTGTTATTCCCGGAATTGAAATGCCAGGGCATGCACTTGCTGCCCTGGCTGCATATCCAGAACTGGGATGCACGGCTGTTCCATACGAAGTTGCAACCAAATGGGGAATATTCAGCGATATCTATTGTCCCGGTAAAGAGGTGACTTTCGCCTTTTTAAACGATGTTCTGTCGGAAATGGCCGGGCTTTTCCCGGGAAAATATGTTCACATTGGCGGGGCGGATTGTCCTAAGCAACGATGGGAAACCTGCACGCAATGTCAGCTCAGGATGAAAAATGACAGTTTAAATTCGACGCAAGAGTTGCAAAACTACTTCATAAAAAGAATCGGCAAGACGCTGTTGTCCCTTGGGAAGGAGCCCGTTGTCTGGGATGAAATTTTGAAGGATACGATACAATCCAATGGTATCGTAATGTCGTGGCATAATGAAGATGGAGCAATTGCTGCCTCAAAAAGAAAGATGAAAAATATTGTATCACCTGCAAAACTCTGCAACTTCGATCAGTATCAGAGCATCCCCAAAAAGGAGCCGCTCGCTGTAGGTGGTTTGCTGACCCTGGAACAAGTCTACAATTTTGAACCGGTCCCAACAACCCTCTCCATTAAAGAAGCCAGGTATATTATTGGTGCACAGGCGAATATATGGACAGAGTATATGAAGACACCCGTGTACGTCGAATATATGACATTCCCGCGGGCAGCAGCGCTGGCTGAAGTGGTTTGGTCCCCCAAGGGTGGCAGAAACTATCCGTGGTTCAAAAAAAGGTTATTGGAGCAGTTTAAACGATATGAGGCCGAAAAAATCAGCTACTGCAAAGCTGAATTATAGATCCCGACAAAATGAATAAAAAGGCCGGTCACTGATGAGTAACCGGCCTTTCCATTGGTAAACTGATCTTTATTTTGCAACGATCACGAGAACTTTTGAAAGGCTCCAGAACTCTTTTGCATTGGTAATCACAATTTTATCAACTGTTTTATTTCCTTCGATACGATAAGAGTTCGTCGGATGATTCGTAACAATGTTAATCTTCTTTTTCATCACCGGGATCTCACTGACTTTGGTGATATCCACTTTGGTAAAATCATTCATATTAAGGTCTGCCATCACATTTTTGGTACGGCCAATTCCGATGAATCCTCCTGCGCCTGTGATAATCTTTTTATCTTTAAGCTCACGGTTTGTTCCAATCACGTAGTAGGCAGTATTCAATGCTTCTGTCTTTGCATCAATATCAGCCTGCTTTTTCTGGTTATCTGCAGTTAAATCATTCACATTCGAATTCAGACCTGCTACCTTGACATTCAGGTCTTTCACCTGGATATTAAGTTTTCCCAATTCGTCGGTCAGCTGGGCAATCTGTGCATTTTTCTCATCAATAGATTTGTTCAGGTTATCAATCATCAGTTGCAGTTCCTTGGCGTGTCTGTTAGACTTACTGAGCTTGGCAGTCAGTTCAGCAACCAATTTGCGGTTCTTCTGAAGCAAGTCGTAGATATAATGGATATCACTGGTAATTTGTTCTTTACGGGAACCTTTTACTTCACCAGCCTTTGCACTCTTATCAATAATAAGTTCAATACGTTTAATCGAATCCAGATTAGCTTCAACCTGGTTAAAAGTGGTAACAAAATCGGCAATGTTGGAATCTTTATCTGTCCCAACTGCTCGTAAGCTATCGTTCTGAGCCTGCAAACGGGCTATTTGTTCTTTGCGGTGTGCGCAACCGGAAGTCAAAATAATAACCGGGATCAACAATAAGTAAATAAACTTTTTCATATCCTGAGTCTTTTAAATTAAATATTAACCAAAACTAACGGAATTTTTGCAAACAAAGAAATAAATTATGAATTATTAACTATACATTTTATTTTTTCGCTCTTTCAATTCCTCGTTAGAGATGTATTCATCATATTCTGTAATCTTATCAATAATCCCTTTCGGAGTCAATTCGATCACCCGGTTTGCGATGGTCTGTATAAATTCATGGTCATGCGACGACATCAGCACATTCCCCTTAAAATTAGTAAGGGTATTATTGAAGGCCTGAATTGATTCCAGATCGAGGTGATTGGTTGGTGTATCGAGCACCAGAACATTGGCATTGCGCAGCATCATTCTTGAGATCATGCAGCGCATCTTTTCACCTCCAGAAAGGACAGAAATTTTCTTGTAGATCTCCTCTCCCGAAAAGAGCATTTTACCAAGATATCCCCTGATATAGTTTTCGCTGGTATCGCTTGAGAACTGTCCGAGCCATTCAACCAGATTGAGATCCGAATTGAAAAAATCGGAGTTGTCCATTGGCAGATAGGCGCTTGTAATGGTTTGTCCCCAGAAATAAGTACCTGAATCAGCCTTGTCATGACCGGTAATAATCTCGAAAAGAGCGGTCATCGCGCGCGGATCACGTGAAAGAAACACCACCTTATCATCCTTTTCGACATTAAAATCAAGGTCTTTAAACAGGACCTCCCCTTTAATGCTTTTGCTTAACCCTTTCACCTCGAGGATCCTGTTCCCGGGATCGCGGTCAGGTGTGAAAATTATTCCCGGATATTTTCGTGTTGATGGCTGAATATCCTCGATATTGAGCTTTTCAATCATCTTTTTGCGACTGGTAGTTTGCTTCGATTTGGCTACGTTGGCGCTAAAGCGGGCAATAAACTCAAGAAGTTCCCGTTTCTTCTCCTCTGCCTTTTTATTCTGAGATTGTTGCTGACGCAATGCAAGCTGACTGGAATGGTACCAGAAGCTATAGTTTCCGGCAAACAACTGGACTTTCCCAAAATCGATATCCACCGTGTGAGTACTTACTGCATCCAAAAAGTGCCTGTCATGCGATACAACCAAAACTGTATTTTCATAATTACCCAGGTAATTCTCAAGCCACGATACTGTTTCAAGGTCAAGGTCATTGGTTGGCTCATCAAGTAACAGATTGTCAGGCTTTCCAAAAAGAGCCTGGGCAAGCAGGACGCGTACCTTCTCTTTTCCGCCTAGTTCTTTCATCAGCCGGTGGTGAAACTCTTCTTTGATTCCGAGGCCGCTCAGCAACATGGCCGCATCGCTTTCCGCATTCCAGCCGTCGATCTCGGCAAACCGCTCCTCGAGTTCGGCTGCTCTCATCCCATCCTTGTCCGAAAAATCGGCCTTGGCATACAGGATATCCTTTTCCTGAATGATATTCCACAATTCTGTGTGCCCGAACAAAACTGCGTTTAAAACTGTATATTCCTCATAATCATAGTGATTCTGTTTCAGTACAGACAACCGCTCGCCCGGACCGAGCGTTACAGACCCCTTTGTGGAGGAGAGATCACCCGCAATAATCCGTAACATCGTCGATTTGCCCGCGCCATTCGCACCGATCACGCCATAACAGTTTCCCGGTGTAAATTTTAAACTAACATCCTGAAATAAAGGCTTTTTCCCAAACTGAATTGCTAAATTTGATATTGTAATCATTAATTAACTTCTTGAAATTCCTGTGTTTATAGCTTGTGTACTTTGAACTGCGAAGTTAGCCAAATATTTTCAATCCCCCTATATTGAATATCAATGTCATATAATGTTAACCAAAATATAATCCGGAGCTATTTCAATGAGTCGGTTTAAATTTAAGTCGTAAATTTGAGGGAAAATAGATACATGAAATTCATTGAGCTTGCAACCCAAAGATCATCGGTGCGGGACTTTGCCCCATTGCCTGTTGAGCATACGAAGCTTTTACAGGTTCTTGAAGCGGCAGGAATTGCACCTTCTGCCGCCAATTTTCAACCATTTCAATTTATCGTGGTCACAGAACCGGAGTTACTTCAATTGATTTATCCGCTTTATCCAAGAGAATGGCTGAGGTCGGCTCCTGTAATTTTTGTGGCCATCGGTGACCATACCAAAGGCTGGCACAGGGGAAATGACAATAAAGACTTTACGGAGGTTGATGTCGCGATAGCGATAGATCATATCACCCTTGCTGCCACAGAATTAGGATTGGGAACCTGCTGGATCTGCAATTTTGACGCTAAAAAATTGCAGCAGACCTTTAACATTCCGGAGGGTCTGGAGCCCATTGCACTAATCCCGGTTGGATATCCCGGATTAAAGAGATCACCGGTTAAAATCCGAAAACCAATGGAGCAGATTGTCCGCTGGAATGATTTTAAGGTTTGATCAGCGAATGAAAAACTGATCGGCCTCCCGCGAAACCGGGAATTTATTTCTGAAATCAACAAGTTCCTCTCTTGAGATGGAATATGTCTGGAATCCACAATCTCCAGGATCTGAGAGCGGCAAAACTTCCCCTTTTGCATTAACCATCCGGCTTTCACCGTTGTAAATAATTTTATTTCCATCCTTTCCGACCCGGTTCACTCCTGCCACAAAGACCTGATTTTCAATCGCCCTTGCTTTGAGCAGGACATTCCATACTTCGTTCCTGGATTCGGGCCAGTTAGCAGCAAAGATCATTAAATCGGTATCTCCGATATTTCTGCACCATACGGGGAAGCGGAGATCATAACATACATAAAGGGCAATCCGCCAGCCTAAATACGAAACAATAACACGCTCATTTCCAGCAGTAACTGATTCGGACTCCCCTCCGATCGAAAAAAGATGACGTTTATTGTAAAAGTAGAGTTGCCCCTCGGGGGTAACAAATATGAACCGATTATAATTCAGATGATTATCCCTGACAAGCAGGCTTCCGCAAATTGCAATTCCTGTATTTCGTGACAAGTGAACCATCCACTGAATGGTGGGGCCATCCATTGGTTCGGCAAGTTCATCAATATGCACGGTAAATCCCGTAGTGAATGTCTCTGGCAGGATAACAAGATCGGTATTCCCGGTTAGCTCCAGAATCACCTTTTCGAGGTTCATCCGATTTTCTCCGGCGTTTTCCCAGACCAGATCGACCTCAGCGAGGGTTACGCGCAAGTTAGTATTCGCTACCATTGGATCGGATTAATCGAGTCCTTCACCCAAAATAAATTTCCCGGGATGCTTTCCCTTTACTCCTCTCGCCTTGTACCACTGCTTTATGCGATGGATATCGGCATTCAGGTCATCGGTCAGTTCGACCTCATCGAGTATTCCAATCTCTTTGCGGCCCCAGTCGAATACGGCGCAATAAACCGGAACATTAGCAGCCCTGGCAATGGTATGAAAACCACCTTTCCATTTTACAATAGGCTGGCGGGTTCCCTCCGGCGCTATAGCCAGGTGCATCACCTCCCGTTTTTTAAATTCGGCCACAATCTGTTTAACCAAACTCGCCCCCCGGGTGGTATCCACCGGTATGGCACCCATATAATTCAGCATATAGCAAGCTGGCCAAAAGAAAAATTTCTTGTTGACAACAATGCTTGATTTTCCCCCTATCGAATTGTAAAAACACCACGATACCACAAAGTCCCAGATTGAAGTATGAGGAACCCCAAGAACAACGCATTTCGGTACTGGAGCCAGCCCGCTGATCACTTTCCATCCGGTAATCCACAATAAAAATCTTGTCAGATATCTCATCCCTTATATTTAAAGAAACAAAAATAATTCTTTACAGCGAGAAATGCATAGCTCTTGATCTCAAAATAAAGATAAACCGGTGATTCGAAAAGGCATTTTTGAATTATAATCAAGAACCAAACAAGTTATTCAGTTCAAATTCAGCTAAGTAAATCAATCGCCAGTCAACAGGCTGATTAATCGCCCTTTTCATTTATGACCGGCCTCTGGCAATTGGGATTTTATCTTCTCCCCGCGCTGAGCCAGCCATTCCAGATGTTTCTTGCCATAAGCTATTTTAATAATCACCACAAAAAGTACCGGAACAATAAAAATTGCGAGGGATGAGGCGGCAATCATTCCTCCCAAAACAGTAAATCCAATTGTTTTACGCGCCACGGCCCCCGCTCCTGTTGCAAATACCAGAGGTAATACCCCAAAAATGAATGCCAGAGATGTCATGATAATGGGGCGCAAGCGCAAACTGACCGCATCGATAGTTGACTGTATCAGGTCTTCACCGCTATCAACGCGCACTTTCGCATATTCGACAATCAATACTGCATTTTTGGCTGCAAGTCCGATAAGGGTGATCAGACCGATCTGGGCATAAACGTTGTTACTCAGTTGCGGTATAAAGGTTAGTGTCAGGATTGCCCCAAATGCGCCGATCGGAACTGAGAGCATAACCGAAAAGGGGACTGACCAGCTTTCGTAGAGTGCCGCAAGGAACAGAAAGACAAAGGTCAGCGAGAATAAGAAAATGTAAATGGTTTGCGAACCGGCAACTATCTCCTCATAGCTCAGGCCGGAGAATTCGTAGCCATACCCCGGAGGAAGTACCTTTGCAGCAACATCCTTAAGCGCATCGATTGTTTGTCCAGTGCTATAGCCGATACCCGATCCGCCATCGACCTCGGCAGACCTGAAGATATTAAAATGGGGTACAACCGGGGCCGCATCGACAGGCTGATAGGAAATAAGTGAACTCAACGGAAGCATTGTTCCTGCCTGGTTGCGAACATAGTATTTATCCAGATCTGTAACCAGCCTTCTGAAAACAGTATCAGCCTGAACCACTACATGATATGTTCGGTTAAACAGGGTAAAATCATTCACAAAGGCGCTTCCCATGTAGGCTTGAATGGTGGTGAATACCTGTGAAATAGGGACCCCCATTTTTTTACATTTCTCCCTGTCCAGAGTGAGGTTAAAGCTTGGCGTATGGGCAGAATAATAGCTTACAGCCCGGGAAATAGCCGGATTCTTATTGGCTTCGGCGACAAATTTCCGCACCACTTTTTCAAAAGCGTGAACATCATCGGTGGTATTTCGCTGCTGGATCTGGAAACTGAAACCGGCTGACTGTCCGATTCCGGGAATTGGAGCCGGCTGCATCACCACAACCTTGGCATCTTTAATTCCAGCCGCTGCAACCCGTTTGAGTATTACCTCGATGATTCCGGGCACTTGTTCCGTGATCTCATCCCGCTGGCTCCACGGTTTGAGCTGGCAGAATATGGTACCGCTGTTAGACTTCATCGCCCCGTTGATCACATTCATTCCCGACACTGCGGAATAATGGGCAATTCCGGGAGTTTCGCTCACCACCTTCATCAGTTTATTTAACAGCGCCACAGACTGCGTGGTCGATGAAGCCTCTGCCATTTCGTAAGTAACATAAAGTCGTCCCAAATCCTCGCCGGGAATAAATCCGGATGGTTTTGCCTTAAACAGCATGAAGGTAGCTACGCCAATGCAAATTAATAAAATGATCACATATTTTGAACCCCGGATCCCTCGCTTGACCCCACGGAAATAGAGTTCCGAAAATCGTTTGAATTGGCCGTTAAACCAAAAGAAAAATTTATTCAGCCCTTTCGATTTTTCATCGATATGGTGTGGATTTAAGATCAGGGTACATAATGCAGGTGTTAATGACAGCGCAATAAACGCCGAAATTAAGATTGAGACCGCGATGGTGATGGCGAATTGCTGATATAAACGACCCACGATGCCCGGGATAAAAGCCACCGGGACAAATACTGAGGCCAGAATCAAAGCGACCGCAATTACGGGGGCGGTGATGTCTTTCATGGCATGCTCCGTCGCTTCGCGTGCCGACATTTTCTCAACATCAATATAGCGCTGTACTGCTTCAACCACGATTATGGCATCATCCACCACAATCCCGATGGCGAGCACAAAGCCGAACATGGTCAGGGTATTTATGGTGAATCCACAGGGAACAAAGAAAATAAAGGTTCCCAGGATTGAAACGGGAATGGCCAGTATCGGGATAATCGTGGTCCGCCAGTTCTGCAGAAACAGGAAAACGACGAATGCCACGAGCAAAAGGGCAATAATAAGTGTCCGTTCCACCTCGAGCATCGATACTTTCACGATAGTCACCGCTTCAAAAGGGACGCTGTAATCAACATCTTCGGGAAATGATTTTTTCAGATTCTTTAGTTCTGCATAAACACCCTTTGCCACGTCGAGGGCGTTTGCAGTGGGAAGCGGAAAAACCATCAGGTACGATGCACGCTTCCCATCCACATAGGCGTTACTGGCATAGGTAAACTTACCCAGTTCCACACGGCCGATATCCTTAAGGTAAACCATTTCGCCGGTTGCGGGAATAGACTTCACGATAACCTTTTCATAATCTGACACCTTGCTTAACCGTCCGTTAACAAGAACAGCCAGTTCCTGTGTTTGGGAGGATTGCTGCGGAGGGGCGCCGACCGATCCGGCAGCCACCTGCATGTTTTGTTCATTGAGTGCATTGATAACATCCTGGGGAATCAGCGAATAAGATGCCAGTTTATCAGGGTTCAGCCAGATCCGCATACTGAAATTGTCAGCACGGGTACTCACATCGCCAACACCGGGAACGCGCAGGAGAGCATCAACCAAATAGATATTGGCATAATTGTCCAGAAAGGTGATGTTGTGAGTACCCTTGGGCGAGAAAAGGGTTACATTCATCAATGAGCTGATATTCCTGGCCCGGACAGTCAGTCCAAGGCGCCGCACCTGCGAAGGGAGCAAAGGCTTGGCAATACCCACCCGGTTTTGAACATCAAGTGTAGCTATATCAATGTTGGTCCCAACCTTGAATGTTGCATTGATTGAGACCATTCCGGTACTGGTGCTGTTACTCTGAATATATTCCATCCCATGCACCCCATTGATTGCCTCCTCGACCGGAGTGGCGACAGTTTGTTCCACCGTGATGGCATCGGCACCGGTATAATTTGCGGAAACTGAAACTGCCGGCGGAGTAATCTTCGGATACTGATTGACCGGAAGCGTCAATGCGCAAATTGTCCCTAATATGGCGATTATAAGAGATATAACGATTGCAGTGACCGGTCTTCGAATAAATATATCAGCAATCATGGGCGATTAAGTCTCTAAGTAATATAAATCAGAATTTCCTATATATGATTATCTTACAAGTATTTAGCATGACATTCTGATTGTCAGCGCCAAATCTGCCTTTAATTTTATCAGGCTAAACGTCCTTTAATTTTCTCAGGGCGTCAAGTTGTTTCTTACCGTAAGCAATCTTTACAATGACCACAAACAGCACAGGGACAACGAATATGGCTAATGATGAAGCGGCAATCATCCCGCCCATTACTGTAACTCCAATGGTTCTGCGGGCCACGGCTCCCGCTCCGGTGGCCAGTACCAGAGGAAGCACTCCGAGGATAAACGCCAGTGAGGTCATCAGAATTGGCCGTAAACGTATCCCAACCGCCTCAATGGTCGATTGCAACAGGTCTTCCCCACTGTCCACGCGCACCTTGGCATATTCCACAATCAGGATTGCATTCTTGGCAGCAAGCCCGATTAATGTAATAAGCCCTATTTGGGCATACACGTTATCTGTCAGGCCTGGGATAAAGGTGAGAGTCAGAATAGCCCCAAATGCCCCGATGGGTACGGCCAGCAATACCGACAATGGTACCGACCAGCTCTCATACAATGCCGCCAGGAACAGAAATACAAAAGTGAGGGAAAACAGGAAGATATACATCGTCTGAGAACCCGCCTGGACCTCTTCGTAACTTAATCCTGAAAAATCATATCCGTATCCTTGTGGCAGTACTTTCGCCGCAATTTCTTTAAGCGCCTCGATGGCCTGTCCGCTGCTATATCCCTGAGCGGATCCGCCGTCAATTTCGGCTGACCGGAAGATATTGAAATGGGATTGCAGCGGGGCCGTTTCAGTGGGTTTATAGCTGATCAGGGAACTTAAAGGAAGCATTCCTCCGGCCTGATTGCGGACATAGTATTTATCCATGTTTGTGATCATCTTGCGATAGGTGGTATCTGCCTGAACCACAACATGAAAAGTGCGGTTATAAAGGGTGAAGTCGTTCACGTAAATGCTTCCCATGTAGGTTTGAATAGCGGTAAACACATCAGAAATAGCAACCCCCATCCGTTTGCATTTCTCACGGTCAACAGTCAGATTGTAACTTGGCGTGTGTGCGGAGTAATAACTGAAAGCGTTGGAGATTGCCGGATTCCTGTTGGCTTCTGCAACAAAATTATTCACGACTTTTTCAAATGCATGAACATCGTCGTTGGTGTTTCGCTGTTCGATCTGGAAACTAAATCCGGCAGTCTGCCCGATACCTGGGATCGGAGCCGGAGGTATTACCACAATATTTGCATTTTTTATATTCGCTTTGGAGATCCGGTCGCGAATTACATCAATAATTTCGGGAATCTGCTGGCTCGATTTTGAACGCTCATCCCAATGTTTTAGCTGGCAATAAATGGTTCCGCTGTTGGATTTTGTCGCCCCGGTAATCACATTAAATCCGGCCAGGGCAGCATAGTGGTCAACGCCCGGTGTTGAGGAAACGACCTTCATTAATTTGGTCATCACATCCACAGACTGAGTCGTGGCCGACGCTTCAGGCAATTCATAGGTTACGTAAATCAGTCCGTCGTCTTCGCTTGGAATGAATCCGAAAGGTTTTTGCTGAAACAGGAAGAAGGCAGCTATGGAGATACAAACCAACAGGATGATCACATATTTGGATTTTTCAATTCCGGACCTAACTCCATTGGAATACTGTTTTGTAACTTTATCGAACCAGGTATTGAACCGGAAGAAAAACCGGTTCAGCCCGGTTGACTCCTGGTCGATGCGATACGGCTTTAATAATAAGACACATAAGGCCGGCGTGAGGGATAAGGCGATAAAAGCTGAGAGCAATATCGATACAGCAATTGTGATTGCAAATTGCTGGTATAAACGGCCTACGATACCGGGAATAAATCCGACCGGGACAAAAACCGAGGCCAGAATAAGGGCAATGGCAATAACCGGGGCTGAAATATCTTTCATTGCCTTATAGGTGGCCTCGCGCACTGATAGATTTTCTGAATCGATATAGTGGTGAACAGCCTCAACCACAATGATGGCATCATCGACGACAATTCCGATGGCCAGCACGAAACCAAACATGGTCAGGGTATTGATTGTAAATCCCAGCGGAATAAAAAAGGCAAAGGTTCCGAGGATCGAAACAGGGATCGCCAGAATTGGAATCAGTGTAGCTCTCCAGTTTTGCAGAAACAGAAATACGACCAAAGCCACAAGGCAAAGGGCAATCAGAAGGGTTTGAACCACCTCCCGCATCGAAACTTTGACCACCGTAACTGTTTCAAAGGGTATTTTATAGTCGACATCAGCAGGGAACGATTTTTTCAGTTCTTTGAGCTCTTTGAATATACCGGCAGCCGTTTCAAGCGCATTGCTTCCCGGGGTTTGATAGAGCGTCAGAATCGATGCCCTCTTATCGTCAACATAGGAGTTGCTCGAATAGGTAAATTTCCCCAGTTCAATCCGGGCAACGTCTTTCAGATAAACCATTTCACCGGTTCCGGGAATCGTTTTCACGATAATTTTTTCAAATTCAGAAACCTTACTCAACCGTCCGTTGACCAGAACGCTCAATTCATAGGTCTGGGTTTTCTGCTGCGGAGGAACTCCGGCTGAACCCGCGGCAACCTGAAGGTTTTGCTCATTAAGCGCATTAACGATATCTGTTGAAGTTAACGAATAAGCCGCCATTTTATCCGGGTTCACCCAGATACGCATGCTGAAATTATCAGCCAGCGTAGTAATTGCACCCACTCCCGGGACCCTCAGCAAGGCATCCATTATGAAAATATTCGTGTAATTATCCAGAAAAGTGATGTTGTGAGAGCCTTTTGGTGAATAGAGTGCGATAAGCATTAAAGCGCTTGGATTCACCGCCCTGACGGTTAAGCCCAAACGGCTCACCGCATCGGGTACCAAAGGGGAGGCGATGCTTACCCGGTTTTGAACATCCAGAGTGGCAACGTCGATGTCAGTACCGATTTTAAAGGTGGTATTGATCGTCATCAGTCCGTTGTTGGTGCTGTTGCTTTGCATATATTCCATGCCATGCGTCCCGTTAACCTGCTCCTCAATGGGAGTGGCCACCGTTTGCTCAACCGTGGTGGCATCCGCACCGGTATACTGACCGGCAACCTGCACAACAGGGGGAGTTATATTCGGATATTGGCTTACAGGTAAGTTAATAATGCAAATAGTCCCTATAATAGCTAATACCAGGGATACAACAATGGCAGTTACCGGCCTTCTAATAAATGTATCAGCAATCATAAATTAATCTGTATCTGAAAATAAAAAATCAATTTCACCAATACCGGTGTTATTCGTTTTTTGAAGGGATACTTTTCGCTCCACCCAAGCCAGCTTTACCTTTTGTACTTTTATCCGCGTCTGTTTTTTTGCCCAGGGCAATTACAGAACCGGTATGCAGGGATTGTACCCCATCAACAACAATCCGGTCTCCCACATTAATCCCCTTTTTAATGATCACGTTCGCATCAATTGTTTGACCGGGAATCACCTTCTTTTGAATAGCCATTTGTGCCGGATGTGTTTTTGTGGTATCGGACAGATCCCTGGCAACGGTATCCTTTACCAGATACACAAAATATTCTCCCATGACTTCAATGACCGTTTTGCTTGGAACAACCATCCTTGGACCAGTTTCCTGATTATGGACACGCAAAACACAACTAATCCCCGGCCTTAAAGAGTAATCGGGATTCGGGAAAACCGCGCGGATACGAATCGTTCCCGCCTGCGGATCAACAGCCCGGTCAATCACTGCAATCTTCCCAACATGCGGATAGACCGAATCATTGGGAAGAATAATGGTAAATAGCGAGTCGATTGATTGCTGCTGAATCTTTTTCAGATTTTCAAAATGTGCAAGCTGCTTTTCCGATATCAAAAAATCGACACCAATCGGATCCTCCGAAGAAATAGTATTCAGCACGGTCTGCCCAATGGTTACCATATTTCCCAATTTAACCTGACTGAATCCGATGGTGCCGTCAAAAGGGGCTTTAATGATGGAGTAATTCAGATTGGTTTCTGCCATCTTTAAAGTTTGCTCAGCGGCTTTAATCATATTTTTTGCATTCTGAAGAGCAATTGCAGCATGATCCAGGACCTGTTTGGCAACAGCGTCATAGGTATTCAGGTAAGTATAACGGTCGGCATCCTGCTGTGCCTGTTTCAGGTTACCCCGGGCAACTTCAAGATTGGCCTTGGCCAGATCATAATTTTCCTGATACAACTGACGATCAATGGTATAAAGAGGCTGTCCTTTCCGCACATGCCCCCCTTCTGCAAACGAAATCTCAGTAATATAGCCCTGAACCTGAGGCCTCAGATCAACCTGGTTCATCGCTACCAGGGTGGCGGGATATTTATCGAAGTAGAACACATTTCGTGCCTTTACCGTATAAATATTGACCGGTACCGGTAGCTGCGGCGGAACCTTTGGATGGAAACATGCAGACAATAACAGACAGCTGATTAATAATGCCAGATATGTGCTTCTCATTGAGGTGAAAATTTTACTCGTTAATATTTTGAGAGTGTATTGCCCATCGCTCGTTCCAGATCGACCTTGCTCAGCAATACCTGAAACAATGCATTCAAATAGCTGATTTCGGATGAAATCAGATTTGATTCAGCAGTGATCACATTCAGGTAGGCCACCACCCCTTGCTTATATTGAAGGGAAACGACTCCGTAGACATCCCTGGCCATTGCCTTGTTATCCCGCAGTACATTCAGATCAAACAAATTGCTTTTGTAACTTGCCATTGCGCCGGTATATTCAGAATAAATACGTGATTTTAGATCTGCTTCATTCCATTCAATTTGCTGCAACTGTAGTCTTGCTCTCTGAATACCCTCGATTCTCCGTAATCCGGTAAATAATGGAATACTTAATGATGCCCCTAAATAGGAATAGGGATAGGAGTAATTAAAAAGATTTGAAAACGAATTGTTTTCAAATTCAGGGATATAATTATAAAAGGCAGATAATGTCGGTAAAAATTGAGATTTGGAATATTTAACATTCTGGATCTGCAGCTTTTTTACGGTCTGTAGTAATTGATATTCGATCCTTTTTTGGTAGTCCAAAACCTGCGTGGTATCTAAATTAATTCGCTGAACCATCTCCCTGGTATCGAAGCTCACAAAAAATTCTTTGTCAGGAGCAAATCCCATCAGCTGTTTGAGCAAGGCATACAGTGGCTTCACACTTTCGTTTACCTGTTTTAATTGTGCCCTGGAATTGTTCAGCGAAATCGAAGCCTCCTTGTAATCGGTCTTATCAACGATCCCCCCGACATACTGATGGTAAGCATCTCTCAGATTTTTTGCAAGTCGTGCGGTGTCTTCCTTTAATACATTGATCTGCTCAAGATTAAAAAGCAGATTGTAAAATGCCTTACTTACATTTGAAATAATCTCTATTTTAGTGCTGTCGTTTGATTGCTTCGCCTGCTCTACATAAAGATGGGCGTTCCTGGCCGAATTTAATACCTCCGGGCTAAAAATAGTTTGTGTTGCCGATAATTGAGGAATAAAGGTGTTATTCACACCCGAGTGTCCCTGAATTAATGGTCCTCCGGTAATGGGATTTGCAGATAAAACTGTAGGCAACTGGTTGTAATGGTTCAGGTTACCCACGAGATTAACCTGTGGCAACCATGCTGACCGATTTATTGCATTGGTCTTTTTAACGATCGCCATGCCAATTAACGACCGATGAATCGAGGGCTGAAACTGCAAAGCAAAAGTGATACACTGATCAAGATTTAAATATTGTATCGTATCACCGGAATTTCCAGGGGAATAGTTACTGGCTGATGCGGGTGAATTCAATCCGCCGGCAGAAATTGCTACAATGAAGAGGTACTGGAAAAAGCTGAAGCACTTTCCAAGAACCGTTTTGTTCTCACTTGTTGAACCCATCGTAAAGGAACTATTAAGAATTTATTCCTGTAATTATTTTATGTTGCATTCATTCCCGGTCAGCAGAATCAAATAAACATAATAAACCAATTGATAAAAGTATTTAATCCCACTAAAAGAACAGGATTATAGGGAAGCTTTTACCTGGAATCTCTAAAACTTTTATTTGGACAAACGGATTCCCATAAGGTTTAAAAATGGAGGTTCTATCCCGCATAAAATATCTCAATTTGATCAGCACCGGCATATTTGCGCAATAGCCTGGTTGAAAGTTCGACCGTTTCCCGTGTTTGCTCCTCTCCCGAAAATCCAATGATAACCATTAAAAACTTCGTGGTTTCACCTGTAACAGAAGTTCGCACGGAATCACTTGTTGGTGAGCCAAATGGAGAAAGGGTATCCCGAAAGACAGGCAAATATTCAATATTTAGTTCCCCTCTGCCGATTGCTTCATAAGGTTCATTTTTCATTCCGATATCAAAGGTCACTTCACCTGCTATTTTTTCAGCATCATAACCTCCGATTGACAGGCCCGTTTTGAGGGAAACCAGATTAACCAGGTCGACCACATTATTAATGTGGTAAAGCGGATTCCCTTTGACTGCCCTGCGCATCAGCGCCTCAGAAGATAGCCTGTACCTGGCGGGGTCTTTACCGCACAAGCGATAGGCAAGCCTCGATGCGCGGATGGCAGGATGACTCCCCACCTGATCCAGAACAGTTGTACTTTCAATTAACTTACATTCCGTTTCGATCTCCTGCCACAATTCCTGGTTATCTTCTGAGATAAACACCGTGCATGAAATACATCCCAGTACGAGATCGGGCAATTTACTTCTTACATTCTGGCTGATAATAATTTTATTCATTACGGGTACATCGGTTTAAAAAGTCTTTAGCTATTCTGCAAATATCATTACTTTTGGGATAAACGATATTCAATGAGGTTGAAAATTCCATTTATAGATATTCACACCCATCATTCCGCTACATCGGACCAGGTTATCGCAGTTCGGAGCCTCTTTCTTCAGGAAATTGATTTGAATACTGAGATAAAATTTCCATTTTCAGCAGCAATCCATCCCTGGCATTCGGATGGATTTGAGCCAAAAAAAGTGAGTGACATGCTCGAAAAGCTGACAAAGCAAAAAAAGCTGCTGGCCATCGGTGAAACAGGGCTTGATAAAGCGTGCAGTTCCGATTATAAGCAGCAAATGAAAGTTTTTGAATTGCAACTTGATTTTGCGGAGGCCTGCCATAAACCGGTGATTATCCATGCCGTAAAGTCATGGAATGATATGACAACCATCATAAAACGGGCTAAAACCCCCTGTATTTTACATGGATATGCCGAAGGAATAACACTCACCCGGCAATTTATAGAAATGGGATGCTTCTTCTCTCCCGGAAAGTCTCTGTTTAAGCTTACGCCACGCATATTGGAAGCAATTCAGCTTATTCCACTCACCTCCTTTTTTTTGGAAACTGATGAGTCCCAAATTCCGATTGAAGAAATTTATCTGCAGTTTTCCAAAATACGGAACCTTTCATTGGAAACATTAAAAATTCAAATTCAGAAGAATTTCGCGGCGATCTTTACCGGCTCTGACAGCGATTAGCTATTACCACACCAAATTGCGATCAGGTAAAGAACGGAACCACAAGCAGCGCCAACGACAAGGCTATCAGCACAATAACAGCGCTCCACCCAATCAGGTTATTGATCGGTTTATTGACATATTTCCCCATGATTTTTTTATTGTTAACCAGCAACATCATGCAGACTAAAACAACCGGTAAAAGCATTCCGTTAATAACCTGTGACCACAATGAAATAAAGATCAGCGGAGCATTAGGAACTAAAATAATGGCCGCACCTACGATCAGGATTCCTGTGTAGAGGACATAAAATTCCTTGGCCTCATTCCATTTCTTATCAATTCCGGCTTCGAATCCAAAGGCTTCACACACATAAAAAGCTGTAGCCAGAGGCAATATGGTGGCTGAAAAGATGGATGCGATAAAAAGACCGAAGGCAAATACCTGCGAGGCAAATGCGCCGGCAAGCGGTTTCAGGGCCAGGGCAGCATCCTTGGCTTCATTGATCTGAATTCCATTGACATGCAAAGTCGAGGCGCAGGCAACCATTATGAAAAAGGCAACCACAACTGTGGCAACGCAACCCACCACAATATCAATCAGGGAATAATTGTACTGTTTCATTTTTAATCCCTTTTCAATCACCGACGATTGCATATAGAATTGCATCCAGGGGGCAATTGTGGTTCCAACAAGCCCGATTATCATGGCAAGGCTTTGGGCGTTGAATTTCATTTCAGGATGAATAATGGCATGGCCAATCTCCCCCCAGTGAGGTTTACCCATAATGGCCGAAACGACGTACATCAACAAGGAGACACTGAATAGCAAGAAGATACGTTCAGCAATTTTGTATGTTCCCTTAACGACGAGGAACCAGATCATAAAACCAACTATGGGAACGGAAATGTATTTGCTTACGCCGAAGACCTCCATACTTCCCGCAACACCGGCAAATTCGGTTGTTGTATTTCCAACATCGGCAATCAGCAAGCCGATAAATATAAAGAAGGTAATTTTAACGCCAGCATTTTCCCGGATAAGGTCGGCAAGCCCTTTTCCGGTGACTATCCCCATACGGGCATTCATCTCCTGAATAACCACAAGAACGATAAAAGAGGGAATAAGCGTCCAGATCAGATTATAGCCGTAAACTGCGGCAGCCACAGAATAGGTGGTAATTCCTCCTGCATCGTTATCGACACTGCCGGTAATGATTCCCGGACCCAGTATGGCCAGAAAAATTCCCAGTTTTTTAAAAAAAGATTTCTTATTTCTAAACATGCTCCAAAGCCCCTATTTATTGGTTCTGCGTTTTTTAATCAAATCTTCAATCACATCATCAATGACCACCATCCCTTTGAGAACATTCTTTTTATCGACAACCGGTATAGCGAGCAGGTTATATTTGGAGACAATCTCAGCTACCTCGTTAATCTTTTGATAATCACGCAAATGAACAGGCGATGGTTTCATTATCTGTTTGATCTGAACATCAGGGGATGAGATCACGACATCTCTTACCGAGAAAGTGGCCAAAAGCACTTCGTTGTCATCGGTTACAAACAGGTTATAAAGGGTTTCAAATTCCGGTTTTTTATCTCTCAACTCCTCCAAAACCTTTTCGATGGTTGCGTTCTGATTGAATGACATCACCTCGGAGGACATAATACTTCCCACGGTATGGTCGGGATAGACAAGCAATTCCCTAACCTCCTGAGAAGTATCTTTTTCCATCTCATTAAGCAGCTGTTCGGCCCGTTCGTCTTCCAGGGCATCGAGAATATCGGCAACCTCATCGGCAGGCATTTTATCCAGCACGTCGGCAGCCTTTTCGATCGAGAGGCTTTCGAGGATGTGTACCTGTGTTTCGGTATCGAGTTCCTCCATAACATCGGCCGCTTTTTCTTCATCGAGCGCCGAAAATACCTGGGTACTTGCCTTCCGACCCAGATCTTCGATAATATCGGCGAGATCTGACGGGTGAAGTGTCTGAAGTTTGGCGTAACTTTTTGAAAGTTTGATATTTAGATTGGAAAAATCGATCGTTTCTACATCTTCCCAAAGGATGAACTTGGATGGGATGCTTCCGCCCCACAATCCTGCTATAAATTTCAATGGTTTAACAATTCCGATTCTGCGCAGCAATCCTTCAATTCCAATATCAACGGCAACGGCAAATGTCCCGCTTGAAATAGTAACTAACCGGACATCGTTTACCCGCACCAATTTCCGTCCGTTAAGATCAACAATTTGATTATCAAGCACTGCATCAACCAGATACATGCTATTATCGATCTCTTCCCTGGATAATTCGACTAATTGTTCACAAATGACGGTCAGTTTTCCTGCAACTTTTTCGATATGAAAATTCTCAAAGGAATAGAACGTAATATTCTTGGAATATTTAATTTTGATACCCTTCACTACAGGATGGCCGGTAGGATAATTCGCAGGATCAGGATCTACCAAAAGATCCTTTACGGTACCAAGGTAAATACCGTAATGGTCCTGAACTTTTTGCCCAATAATCCGACTCAAATAAAATGTGGTGATTGAAGTCATAAGCACCTCCTTGCTTTTGTGATACTACAAGGAGCGCAAACATAAGGAAGCGATCCTGCGATATCAGGTTAATAAAAATATATCCGCAGGCCCTTCGTCCATTCGTAAAATGATATTGGTTTGCGGCGCAAAAGTAGGTTATTTGTTTTAAGAAAAAAACAATCAGGAAATATAATTACGAACATGACAATAATTCCTGAACACCATAACCAAATCTAACTGATTGATCCCCAATTCAGGTGATTTTTCCGCAATGCAATTAATTGTTTCCTAAGGATGTCATTCTGGGGTTGTTCAAGCATGGGATCTTCTGTTATGATCGATTCTGCAATGTCACGCGCATATTGCAGAATCTGGCCATCCTTTGCCAGATTGCTGATTTTCAGATCAAATGCTATACCGCTTTGCTGGGTACCTTCGATATCTCCGGGTCCTCTTAACCGCATATCTGCTTCGGCAATTTCAAATCCGTCGTTTGTGGCAACCATTGTTTCAAGCCGCTTACGGCTTTCAGCCCCGAGTTTAAAACTGCTCAACAGGATACAAAAAGATTGTTCCGCACCCCGTCCGACGCGCCCCCGCAGCTGATGAAGCTGTGATAACCCAAATCTTTCGGAACTTTCGATGATCATAACCGAAGCATTGGGAACATCGACACCCACTTCGATAACTGTGGTGGCAACCAGTATCTGGGTTTCCCCCTTTTTAAACTTCATCATCTGCTCATCTTTGGCTGCCGGCTTCATCCTCCCGTGCACCATTCCAATCGCATAATCAGGCTGGGGGAAAAGCTTTATAATCTGTGCGTACCCCTCCTCCAGATTTTTATAATCCATCTTCTCCGATTCGGAAATGAGCGGGTAAACCATGTAAATCTGACGCCCCTCAGCGATCTCCTTTCGCATGAATTCATATACACCTGCCCGTTTATTCTCAAAATAATGGACCGTCCTGATCGGCTTGCGGCCCGGCGGGAGCTCATCAATGACAGAAACATCGAGATCGCCGTAGACCGTCATAGCCAAAGTACGCGGAATGGGGGTGGCAGTCATAACCAGGACATGGGGTGGGATATAGTTTTTACGCCATAATCTCGCCCGCTGGGTAACTCCGAAGCGGTGTTGTTCGTCAATAATGACAAGTCCAAGTGATTCAAACCGGACGATATCTTCAAGCAGGGCATGCGTTCCAATTAAAAGATGAAGCTTGCCATTAAGCAATTCGCTGTGAATTATTGCCCGGTCCCCTTTTCGTGTCGATCCGGTCAATAATTTCACCTGGACCGGCATATCACCCAAAAATTTCCGAATAGAACTATAGTGCTGATTTGCCAATATTTCTGTGGGGGCCATCAGGCAGCACTGAAATCCGTTATCCAGCGCAATGAGCATCGACATTAACGCCACCATGGTTTTACCGCTCCCAACATCCCCCTGAAGCAACCGGTTCATTTGTCTCCCCGTGCCCATATCCTTTCGGATCTCCTTCACAACTCTTTTTTGAGCATTGGTGAGCTCAAATGGTAAGTGGTTATAGAAGAACTCATTAAAATAATTGCCAACTTTTGAAAATACATGCCCCTTGAATTTTTTATGGCGATCCTCCTTGAGGTGAAGCAGTTTAAGCTGAATATAGAAGAGCTCCTCGAACTTTAGCCGGTATTCCGCCTTTCGAAGGAATTGGGGATTTTCGGGAAAGTGGATATTAATCAGTGCCGACTCAAGACCCAAGATTCCAAGTTTCTGAACGAGCCAGGCAGGCATTGACTCGAAAATGTGTCCTCTCACGAGCTGAAGGGCGGTATATTGGAGCTTCAGAATAATTTTAGAGTGCAGAAAATTGCTTTTCAGCTTCTCCGAAGTATTATAAAATGCCTGAATATACCCCTCCTTTTTCGAATTATCGGGTGAATTCTCGTCAAGTTCGGGATGAACTATGCTAAACTGATTATTGAATTCTGTGGGCTTCCCAAAAACAATATATTCGATACCGGCTTTTATGGTCTGATTTACAAATTTTATCCCCTGGAACCAGATCAGTTCGAGGATACCTGTTCCGTCGGTCAAATAAGCGACGAGCCGCTGATTGCGACCTGCACCCACCATCTCCATTCCGGTTATCCTCCCTTTTACCTGAATATAGGGTAAGCTACTATTAATCTCACGAATGGCGTAGAACTTGGTCCGGTCAACATATTTAAACGGAAAATAGTAAATCAGATCGCCAATTGTAAAGATCTTGAGCTCCTGATTGAGAATTACCGCCTTTTTGGGCCCGACTCCCGGAAGAAATTTAATATCCTGTGATAGTATACCCGACATAAAACAAACTTACATGAAAAAAACAGCTTTGCAAACTCCCCCTTTATGATTCTTTATTTAGTTTTGCCCGTGTAAACCATAAAATATGAAGTTTCAGACCAAAAGCCGGCTGATCTATCTGATAAGGGCAAGGCATCGTGGCGGACACGGCATTCACTCACCGTCTTTGTACCGGCTGATCACCACGGTCATTGAGGATAAGCGGGAATTGCCCGATTATCTGGCTTTAAAGGGATTAAAGAAAACTGCAATACAATTATTACGCAATTCCTCTGATCCTTCCCTGCCCGAATTATTTGAGAAATTTAATCTGCCGGTTACCAAACCGCGAAAATTATACCGAAAGGTTGAAATGCCCTTCAAATTCACGAAGGTCGTATTTCGGCTTATTCGCGAATTGAAGCCTGTGACAGTAATTAATTATGGAGCTACGCTGGGAGTAAATTTGTCTGCAGCCGCGATGGCGCAAAATCAGGGAAGTCTCTATCAGGTCACAAATGCTCCGGAAAACAGGTTGTTTTGCGAAAAATTGTTAACCAATTCTGACCCAAATAATATTCAGTGGATCAACAACCAGGCGGAGTCATCTGTTAATGCTGAATTTTCAATGATCAATTATCCGGATCAACCCCAATTGACGGCCAGTGCCATTTATAAATCACTGTCAAGTTGCGGGGAAAATAATATTTTGATTGTCAGGGGAATACACAGTTCGGCTGAAATGGAGGCGGTCTGGCACGAATTGACAGCCAGTAATACCGTACGGGTATCGCTCGATCTTTTTGAAATTGGAATTGTCCTGCTGAGCAAAAAACTACAGAAGGAAAATTTCATTTATCGTTTTTAAACCATTTATTGGTTCCGTTAACGTACAAGATTGCATTAAAACAATACTATTCTTATCTTTACCCCCTTGAATTCTTAGCCAAAACCAGCTGAAATTGATTGTAACCTTAGGAATTTTAGTGATAAAATAGTTTAATTCACCAAATATCAGTTGATAATTTGATTGTTATGAATAGAAAAAGAGTTCTGATTATTTCTTCTGTGTCGATTGCATTGATCGCATTTGTATTTTTCAGCAGAAGCGGAAAGTCGGGGGAGGTAGAGATAACCTGTCGGGTAAAGAAGGGTCCTGTCGAAATTAAGGTACACACATCCGGACAATTAGAGTCAGAAAATTCAGAGAACATTGTTTTACCTGCCGTATTGTCGGGTCAGAATGTGCGGATCTATGAGATAAAGATTACAGATCTGATCGAAGAGGGGACTGTAGTGGATTCAGGTCAGTACATCGCCACACTTGATCATAAAGTCATTGAGGAGGTTTTGACTGCGGCACGGCTTGAACTTGAGACTGCGGCTGCGCTTATTGAGGACGCAAAGCTCGATTCCAACCTGAGTTTAAGTAATTACCGTGACATTATCGTCAATTCCAGGTCTGATGTCGAAGAGCAAAAAATCATACTTGCAGAGTCGGTGTACGAATCTCCGTCTGTTATAAAAAAGGCAGAAATGGATGTAGCCAAAGCTGCGAGGAAACTCGATCAGGATATCACAGGACTTGATATGAGGCAAAAGCAGCTGAATTCTCAGATGGAAAGGCGGAACATCGATTTCAGACTGAAGCAAAAGCGGGTTGATGATTTGTTGAAATTGTATGATGCATTGATAATTAAAGCCCCAAAACCGGGGATGGTTATTTATGCAAAAGACCGGTTCGGTATAAAAATTCAGATTGGCTCGGTACTGACCCCCTGGAGTCCTATAATTGCAACCTTGCCCGACATGACCAAAATGATCTCTGAAACTTTTATCAACGAAATAGATATTGCGAAGGTTAAAGTTGGACAAAAGGCGACGCTGAGTATTGATGCTTTTCCCGATAAGGAGCTCAAAGGTGAGGTCATTTCGGTGGCCAATATTGGACAGCCAATGCCCAAAAGCGATTCGAAGGTATTCCAGGTGAATATCCGGGTCTATGGCAGTGACCATGATTTAAAACCGGCCATGACTACCGGAAATGTGATTCAAACAGGATCATACAACAATAAGCTTTACGTTCCCACCGAGGCCATCTTTGAAACTGATTCTACAAAATTTGTCTATCTGAAAAAGAAGGAGATCGTTCGGCAAATCGTTGATTTAGGTGACGAGAACGAGAATTATATAATTGTAAATAAGGGCATTAAAGAAGGCGATCTCCTGTTGCTGAATGAACCTGAAAAGCTTGATGAGATTGAGACCACCGGATGGGAAATTTACGCCGAACAGGTTCGCAAACAACAGGAAAAAAAGCAATAAATGAAGATAAGAGCTTTTTATAACCGTTATTCCTACAATGTATTAATTGCAGTAGAGGCGATTTTTGCAAATAAGGTAAAATCACTGCTGACCGCCTTAGGGATTATTTTTGGTGTTGCGGCAGTGATCAGTATGCTCGCCATTGGAAACGGCGCTGAGCAGGAGATCCTTGAACAGATTAAAATGGTAGGGGTCAATAACATTATTGTCACACCTATCCTTCAGAATGATCAGGCCAGTTCAACCAGTACCAATGGAACTGCGGCATCTGAAGGAAATCAGCTTGCGGGAAATAAAAAGAAATTTTCCAAAGGACTTACCCTTCTCGATGCAGAATCAATTAAAGAGATAATTCCAACCGTACAGGATGTTTGTCCGATAATTACGTTTAATTATTCGGCAATTCTCCACGATATAAGTAGTCCGGTGAAACTGGACGGGACAGACAACACCTACTTCAAACTCTTTGATATTAAACTGGAAAGCGGGACCTATTTCCGCCAGCAACATATCAGGGATGGTTATCCGGTGTGTATTATCGGATATAATATAAAGAATGTATTCTTCAACCATGAATCACCGGTTGGGAAATATATTAAATGTGGACAGATCTGGCTTCAGGTGGTGGGTGTTATCGAAAAACGGAGTTTTATCGGTACCGGTTCGGGGACAATGGCGATCAGCAGCACCGATAACAGCATCATAATTCCGGTTAAAACGATGCTGCTCAGGTTCAGAAACAGGGCGCTGATCAGGGGTGACCAGGTAAAACTGGCCAGTTTTGCTGCACTGTCAAGGGATAATACAGCACCCAAAACCGAAGATATCAACCAGTTGGATAAAATCATTATCCGGGTCAAGGAGACTCAGCAACTGCCCTCAACGGCCAAGGTAGCGGGAAATTTGCTGATGAGAAAGCATAATGATATCCGCGATTTTGATGTGAGCATTCCGGAGCTTTTACTGAAACAGCAGCAGAAAACCAAAAATATTTTCAACATCGTTCTCGGGGCTATTGCAGGGATCTCGTTGATTGTCGGGGGAATAGGCATTATGAATATCATGCTGGCCTCGGTAATGGAACGAATCCGTGAAATCGGAACCCGGCAGGCTATTGGGGCGTCCAGAAAGGACATTGTATTTCAATTTTTATCAGAATCTACCCTGATAAGTGTGGCCGGGGGGTTAATTGGAATAATATTGGGGGTCGTCTTGTCAAAAATCATCCAGACCATGTTTGATATCAAAACGATTATCTCGGTTTTTTCCATTTTTATCTCTTTTGGGGTTTCGGTATTTATCGGGATAACCTTTGGCTATCTGCCGGCAAAGAAAGCGGCAGAAAAAGATCCAGTTGAATCATTAAGACAATAAATACAACGTATGTTTCGCATTTTAGTAATATTTACCCTTATCTCTTTTTATAAAATTACCTCAGCCCAGGAAAATGTCATGAAACTGACGCTTCCTGATGTAATTGAAATAGCCTCCAGAAAGTCAATTGATGCGTTTAAGCAACAAAACATGTATCTTGCAAGTTATTGGTCCTTCAAATATTACAAGGCGGATAAACTTCCGCTCCTCTCGGTAGGGGCCAATCCGTTTTCCTTCAGCAATTCGATCCGACAGGATTATGTACCTCAGGATCAGACCTGGCAATACAGCGAGCAAAAAAATATCACCTCCAATGCATCGTTAAAGCTGAGTCAGAATATTCGGTTAACCGGCGGGAATCTGACCATGAGCTCAGACCTTGGAATGGCAAAGAACTTTATTGGCACCCAGTTAACAACCTTTTCGGCCAATGCAGTTAGCATAGGATACACCCAGAAAGTGAACGGTTATAACAGCATGAAGTGGAGTTCAAAATTAGAACCCCTCAAATTTGAGATGGCCAAGCAGAGTTTCATCCAATCGAAAGAAGATATTGCCGTTAAAGCTGCTACAAAATTTTTCGGAATGATTGATGCTCAAATTGAGATCAATATCTCAAAAACCAATCTGGCCAATTCTGACACCTTGTATCAGATCGGGAAAGGGCGCTACCAGGTCGGAACGGTTACCCAGGATGAGCTGCTGAATTTTGAACTGAACCTGATGAATTCACGCCTGGCATTAATTCGGGCGAATCAGGGGCTTATCAGGGCCCGGTCGGATCTTAACTCATTCCTTGGATTTGATAAGAACGTTGTCATTGAGTGCATTATGCCGACTTCGATCTCTTCTGCCATACAAATAAACATCGATGATGCGATTCAAAAATCGATGAAAAACAACCCCAATATTCTTTCGCAGAATGAGCGGGTTCTGGAACAGGATAACAATGTCAGTTTAACTAAGGCGAACAACGGCCTAAGTGCCAACGTAAGTGTCTCGGCCGGTTTAAATCAGACCGGGCTAACGGTCTCGAACGCCTACCAGAATCCGAACAGGTTTCAGAATATCGGCGTTGTGGGTTTGTCGGTTCCCATTCTCGATTGGGGCAGGAGAAAAGGACAGATTTTGATGGCAAAATCAAATCGCGAGGTGGTGGTAAACAGCGTAAAACAGGAACGTGTCGATTTTGAACAATCTGTAATTATGAATGTTATGGAATTCAATCTACAGGCTGATCAGGTAATGAACTCTGCCCGTGCCGATACCATTGCACAACGAGGTTTCGAAGTAACGATGCGTCGTTTTAAAATTGGAAAACTCGATATTACAAAACTTAACCTGTCGCGTAACGATGTTGAAAATGCACGGAGGGCGTATATCGGTTCGCTGCGCAAATACTGGACCTCCTATTATCAGATCAGGCAACTTACCCTGTTCGATTTTGAGAAAGGGACCGATCTGACCGCTGATTTTGATAAAATACTGAATCAATGAATTTTCAAAAAATTAAACAGCATAAAAAGTGGATTGTTATTGGATCCGGAATTTCAATCCTGATTCTGGCTTTCCTAATTTTCAGCGGGGTAAAACGAAGTTCTAATATCTATCGGGTCAAAAGGGAGAATTTCGAAGCACTTATCTCCTGCAAAGGGGAGATTCAGAGTGAAAAGGCTGAACTAATCACGATTCCCTTTATTTTTGGAGACCGAACGCTGGAAATATATGACACGCAGATCAAGGACCTTGTCCCGGAAGGGTCCATCTTAAAAAAAGGGGATTTTGTCGGACTGCTCGATCAGGGAAGGGTCAAGCAACTCAAAGAGAACAATGTGGAGGTATTAAAAAAGGCCCTCTTTGAAAATAACGACGCTAAAATCGACAGTGCGGTCGATCTGGAGGCGCTCAGAGACGGAATTGAGCAGTTTGGCTTTGACGTTCGTTATCTTAAGGTTGAATTCGACCAGTCGGTTTATGAATCACCCGCATTTCAGAGAAAAGCACAGATGGCCTATGAACGTGGTTTAAGACAACTTGAAGAGAAAAAGAGAGCCTACCAGCTGACTCAGCAATCGCTTAGAATACGCATCGAAAGGGCTGAAAATATCATTAATAAGCTTGTCGAAAAGGATAAAAAATATCAGATCGCATTTGATGATTCCCGAATTACGGCTCCCAAGGACGGGATGTTAATCTATGGGCGGACCTATGGCAGGGGCGGAAGCCGCAAACTCTCGATTAACTCCTGGGTCAGCATGCAAAATCCGGTGATCGCCACCCTGCCCGATTTGACAATCCCGGTTTCTGAAACTTATGTTGAAGAGATTTACATCTCCAAAATCAAGGTTGGCGACAGCGCCAGGGTGTACATCGATGCGATTAAAAATCTCCAGAAGGTGGGAATCATATCGAATATCTCGAATGTAGGACAGGAGATGGCCGGCTTTGATTCGAAGGTTTTCAAGGTGATTATTCGCATAGCCAAAGATCAAAGTCCAATTAAACCAGCCATGACAACCAACAATGAAATCATCATTTCCAGAGAACAAAATGTTTTGGTTATACCACGAACGGCTCTTTTTACCGAAGACGGACGACAATACGTTTATGTCAGGGAACATGGCGAGGACCTTATCCGGGATGTTGAATGCGGAAATGAGAGCGATAAGTTTGCGGTGATCAAAAAAGGGCTCAAAGAGGGGGATAAAATATTATTGTCCAGGCCTGAAAACGTCAAAAGCTAAATCTGTGCCAATTTAAAGCAGGTTTCAGCATCAATTTATGTAAATTTGTAATTGAAAAAATACAGGGATGGAAAAATTAATCAAGCTGCGGGAAATTGTCAAAAACTATCAAGTGGGGACACAGGCTGTTTTGGCGCTGCGCTCGGTTACACTCGATATTTTCAAGGGGGAATATGTGGCCATCATGGGAGCCTCGGGTTCAGGTAAATCGACGCTGATGAATATCATTGGCTGTCTGGACACCCCAACTTCAGGAAATTATACGCTCAATGACAAAGACGTCAGCATACTTGGTGATGACAGGCTTGCGGAGATCCGGAATACCGAGATCGGATTTGTTTTTCAGACCTTTAACCTCCTGCCCCGCTACACTGCACTGGAGAATGTGATGCTTCCGCTGATTTATGCCGGAGTTGCCAAAGAGAAAAGAATGGAACTGGCCACCGCCAAATTACTAAGCGTCGGATTGAGTGACCGGATGGAGCACCGGCCAAACGAATTATCGGGAGGTCAGCGGCAGCGTGTGGCTGTTGCAAGGGCCTTGGTCAATACCCCGTCAATCCTTCTGGCAGACGAACCAACCGGGAATCTTGATTCGAAAACATCTGAGGAGATCATGAAGCTTTTTGCCCTGATTCATGCCCAGGGAAATACCATTATTCTGGTCACTCACGAAGAGGATATTGCCAGACATGCCCACCGGATCATCAAACTCAAGGATGGTCAGATCGAAACAGATCATAAGAATGAAACCCCTATTTATTAACTAATCTTCTAAATTATAACCAATGCGCGTTTATACCCGTACAGGCGATGATGGCACCACCGGATTAATCGGGGGTACCCGTGTTAAAAAATATGATTTAAGGCTCGAAGCCTACGGTACGGTTGATGAATTAAATTCGTGGATAGGCATGATTCGTTCCCAGGACATTGATCCCCAGGATCTGCCCGATTTAATTGAAATTCAGAATAACCTGTTTATCGTAGGAACCATTTTAGCCACAGATACGACCAAAGTAGACAACTCTTCCCGGATAGCCGGATTTGAGGAAAATATCCTCCATTTAGAAAATCGAATGGACCAACTACTCGACACACTTCCTCCATTGACCAATTTTCTGCTCCCCGGCGGAAGTAACGCAGTTTCATATTGCCATATCGCGCGTACGGTGTGCCGACGGGCAGAACGGAGAACTTACAGGCTTTCGGAAGAGATGGAGGTTCCCGCGGAACTGCTCAAATACCTCAACCGCCTGTCCGATTTCCTATATGTACTTTCACGCAAAATAGCTCAGGATAAGGGAATTAAAGAAATTCCGTGGAAATCATAAAAATAAATCTGATTGGGCTTTTATTTGTAAAAAATTAGTATTAAAATCGCGCTTGGAGGAGAGACACTTAAATCTTAAAAAAATAATATGTACTGGACATTAGAATTGGCTTCTAAACTGGAAGATGCACCATGGCCTGCAACCAAAGATGAGTTGATCGACTTTGCCATTCGATCCGGAGCGCCACTTGAAGTAATTGAAAATTTACAGGAGATGGAGGATGAAGGCGAAATTTATGAATCCATTGAAGATATTTGGCCTGATTATCCGAGTAAAGACGATTTCTTCTTTAATGAGGATGAATATTAACAGGTGTTAATTAATCTTTAGGTGCAGGTTTCTTTTCGGGGCCTGCATTTTTTTTGGGATTTTCATCCTTAGGGGTAATATGAATAGGAGCCACGACCCTGACAGGTGAGGATTTCTTCTCCGGTGTACTGTTTTTTTTGCGCCCCTCCCCAATCGGATAAAGATCCCCCTTGTTAACAGGACGCTCGCTATCTCTCCAAACAAATCCTTCAAGCCGGCTGTCCTCGGCAGTAAGTTCTTTAATCGGAATGGTCTTTCCCTCCGGTTTGGGATAAAACCTGATGCTGTCGATATGATTGTCCGTAAGATGCAATTTTATTTTACTGCTTAGCAACTTATTCATCCCCGAATACTTATTCTTGTCCTTTAAATAATAGAGCGTTTGTGAATTTCCATTCACATCGGCAATGCGAAGCTTGTTTTTAAAAATCTGACCTACAATTTTTTTACCGGAGATCTGGTTAAACCGCATAGAATCTTCCGACATAACAATAAAGGCGTTGTTTTCCAGGTAAGCCATACTTGGATCGGGTTGCTTGGAGACAAATTGAATCTTTTCGGCGGTCATTTGGTTTTTTCCCGACCAAATCATTGGGTCGTAGTACATCATCATCGTGGAATCGATCATTTTGTATCCCAGCGAGTCACATTTTCCCTGCAGATCAGGCTTATGAAACCTCACATTCCGGTAGGCCATAAAATATTTGCCATCCTTGTGTTTTACATCTGCTGTGTCCGGTTTGGTCCGAAGGGTATCCGCATGCATGTACATCGTATCTTTCTGTCCGTACTGAATAAAAAGCGCAGAATCGGTAACAAAAGCCATTTTAGTCGTCTCATTATAAACTCCGTATTTGCCTTTGATAACCACTTTGTTGGTCGTATCGGTGAGTGTTACCCTGTGCCTTCCGCGACCATTTCCGCTTGCCCTGTCATAGAACAGGGTATCCCCTTCGAGTACCTGAGATTTATTGGTTATTTTCGACCCCTTGTAAAGTTCCGCCATATTCTTCCTGGTATCGTACCATCCCCGTTCCGAATAAAGCACCCCGTCCTTCTTGGTCCCCTTTATTGTCGTGGGGCCGACGATGAAAGCCCGCTCAGTCTGACTGTTGTATTTCAGGGTATCGGCGCGCAAAATAAAGTCTTTGTTGACTAAAACCACCGAATCCTTAAAAAAAAGCATGTTATCATCAGAATAATATCTGCCGATAATACTGGTCAGCACATTGGTGGTGTCGATAATCATTCCGTGGTGGTTATAATAACCGATATTCGTGCCAAGATCAAAATCGAGAGCCTCGGTGGTCAGGGTAATCGATTTGTCGACCAGTTTCACATGCTGGACAAATCGTGCCAGCCGCGTATCGCCGTTATAAAACATTTTATCGCCATAGAGGTGCAACGTATCGCCCTGAATGATATGCACATGGCCAAAGGCATCAAACCGGTTACTGTCGCTGTAGGAGTAAGCGCTGTCACAAAACATGAGCGCCTGATTATGCCTGAACCGCACATTACCAATTAACCGCTGGGCATTGGCGATAATAGAAGCGTCATAGGTATATAAATCGGCATTCTCAATTTCAACCCGTTTCTTCCTGACTTTTTCTTGTGGTTGAATCGCCTGAATAAAAAGCGATACAATGGCTACCAGAAGCAATAAAGGGAAAAGAGAAGATTTCTTTGGGTTACTCATGCTACACATCATTTAAATTGCACCGGATCAACAGCTTATTTTTTCCAGGATGCTAATTTAAAGTTACAATTGGCATAGGAATCATCCACATGGATATAGGTCTTGGATTGCTGTTTGGCGATCCAATTGCGATATGTTGTTTCCTTCTTCTTTGCCAGGAACATTTCGCTGAGTTTTTGGTAATCTTCCTGCAGATTAGCCTTATGTGCTTTTGATTTATTGTTCAGCTTTATAATTTTGTAGACCTCTCGCTGTTTATCGTCAAGGGTTAAAAACGGGTGGGATGTTTCACCGATGTTCATCGTTGCAATCACTTTACTTACATCAGGATCGATCTCTGACATTTCAAATTTTGAAGAGCCTGTGCGCCCGGATGTCACCAATCCCCCGTTATTCCTGGTATTTTTATCTGAAGAATAGAGATAACACGACTGCTCCCAGCTTAATTTACCTTTACGTACAAAATCAGCAATACTGTCAACCCGGTATTTTGTAGACTCCAGTTCCTTGGGATCCACTTTTGGACGCAGCAGAATATGACGAACCTTAATTTTTTCTCCCTTACGATCAATTAATTGAATGATGTGATATCCAAATTCGCTCCGTACAACTTTCGATACCTGGTTGGTTTTCAGGTTAAAGGCTTCAGTTGCAAAAGAGGGGTCGAGCATCGCTCTACCGACATAATCCATTTCGCCGCCATTTCGGGCCGATCCGGGATCCTCGGAATACATAATGGCCAGAGTAGCAAAATTATCGCCATTCTCCACCCGCTTTTTGAAATCACGCAATTTGGCCTTAATACTAAGATCTTCTTTCTCTGAAATATTGGGAAGCATGGTAATTTGGGCGTACTCCAACTGGGATCCGATTTCCGGAATCTCCTTGGGGGCCAGATTCCGGTAATATTGCCTCACTTCTGAGGGTGTCGCTGTCACTTTGGCGATAATCTTTGCCTGCATCTGCTCCGTTTTCAGCTTTTCCTTTATCGTCTCACTCATTTCAGCCTTAAGCTGAACAATCGACTTATTGAAGTATTTCTCAACCTCTTTTTCGGAACCAATGTTTTCAATAAAATAATTCATCCGCCGGTCCATCTGCTGATTGATCTGATTATCGGTTACCGTAATCAGGGTATCCAACTCAGCCTCAGCTAAAAGTAATTTCTCTTCAAGCAGCTCCTCCAGAATTACACACTTGGCATCCCCTTTTACGGTGATTCCCTGTGCCTGCTTATCAATAGCTGCAGTTTCGATATCCGATTTAAGAATTGGATTGCTTCCCACAACGGCCAAAACCTGGTCAATAATTTTATCCTGAGCCTTTGAGACCTCTTGTCCCAAAATAATTGTCCCTATTAAGAGTAGACTTTTTAGTGCGTTTTTAACCATTTTTTATTTGAATATCAGTCTGAAATTTTAAATTGATGTGAACTTTTCCCTTTTTGGTAAATATTCTTTTGAAGTTCTTCGATAAACTCCATCTTTCGGGTGTTAAGAATTAAATTGGTTATCCGGTTTTTAACAAATTCAAAAGGCGCCTTATCGCCAATCAACCGATAATCCTTGATAGCTGCAAGATAATATTTATTCCCGTCGGAAGCTTCAATGAAACTATTTTTCCGAAGCAGTGCATCAGGGGTTGCCTGGCTAACCGGCATTCGTGACCTAATCTGACTGAAATCGATCCACAATTCATTAAAATAGTCAAACTTTGTCGCATATTGAAAACTGAATTTTTCCAGCTCCATCCTTGATTTGTCATCTGAAGCGCTCATCCATCTTTTAAGCTGATCCAGCTTTGCCTCCGCTTTTGGGACCTCAATATATACAGCCTTCACAATATTTTGGTCCAGGATAAATTCCTCCGGATGCGAATCAAAGAACTGACGGATATCATTCTCTGCAATAACTGTATCAAGCTTTTGATTAATAAGCTGTTGCTGATATCTGTGAATGATGAGCGAGGTCCGGTATTCGTCCAGTTCATGTTGAACATCTTTCTGGTCTTCAGCCAGATTCTCCTCTGCCATCTTAAGCATCAACTCTTGTTTTACCCAGCGCTGAATGTAAAATCCTGACTGGTTAACACTGTCAGCCTTGGTAATTCCACGCGGAAGAACGGCTGCCAGCTCTTTTCTCAGCAATACTTTATCCCCCACCCTGGCTACTGCCGAATGGCCGGGAGATGAGCGGGAAAAATAGGCACATCCGTATAAAAGGCTCAAAATAAATATACTAAAAAAATATTGTCTCTTCATTTAAAGTCAAATCGAATGCTCACCAAACAGATAATTTTTAAAACCATCTTCATCACAGATGCAGATGACCAGCTATCGGTTGTCACAGGGGTCAAATTTACCTTAAATTCCTGAGAAAAAGATAATCCTTGGGTAAAATCAGAATGATCTAATATTTAGGGTGAGTTATTCCCGCGAATAATTTGGCGATTCACTGGTAATGGTGACGTCATGGGGATGGCCTTCAACGATTCCGGCATGTGTAACCCGGACAAACTTTGCTTCGTGAAGCTTTTCGATATTCGGGGCGCCGCAGTATCCCATGCCAGCTTTTAATCCTCCGGTGATCTGATAAACAACCTCATACAAAGTCCCTTTAAAAGGGACCCTTCCCACGACTCCTTCAGGGACAAATTTCCTGATATCATCCTCCATATCCTGGAAATACCGGTCTTTTGAACCCTGCTGCATGGCCTCAACCGAACCCATACCCCGATATGATTTGTACTTTCGTCCCTGAAAAATAATTGTTTCCCCCGGAGATTCCTCGACACCTGCAAACATCGAACCGGCCATAATACTTTGCGCCCCTGCAGCAAGCGCTTTAACAATATCCCCCGAATAACGGAGGCCGCCATCGGCAATAATGGGGACTCCGCTGTTTCTGAGCGCCTTTGCAACATTATAAATGGCCGATAATTGAGGCACTCCCACACCGGTAATGACCCGTGTAGTACAAATCGATCCGGGACCAATGCCCACTTTAACGGCATCGGCGCCGGCAAACACAAGCTCCGAAGCTGCCTCTGCGGTGGCAATGTTGCCGACGATAAAATCTTTCTCGGGATAGCTGTTTTTCGCCTTTTTAAGGATGTCGAGTACACTCCGGGTATGGGCATGCGCAGTGTCAATTACAACAGCATCGACCTGTGCACTGATAAGCGCATCGATCCGGTCAAAAGTGTCTTTGGCAATTCCCACGGCAGCAGCGACCCTTAAACGCCCTTTTTCATCTTTGCAGGCTAAAGGCTTATCCTTTGCCTTGGTAATATCCTTGTAAGTAACCAATCCGACAAGTTTATTATCCTTGTCAACCACCGGAAGTTTTTCAATCTTATATTTTTTGAAAATCTCAGTTGCCTTTTCGAGAGTCGTTCCTATCTCGGCAGTAATCAGGTTTTGGGAAGTCATCACCTCAGAGATTGCCCTTCCCAGGTTTTTTTCAAAGCGAAGGTCACGGTTGGTAATTATTCCGACCAGATGCTTTGTCTCATCGATGACCGGGATTCCGCCAATTTTAAAGATCTCCATCAATTTAAGGGCATCGCCAACCGTTTTTTGTTTTGAAATGGTCACCGGATCAATGATCATCCCTGTTTCAGCCCGTTTAACAATGGTTACCTGCCTCACCTGCTCCTCAATAGACATATTTTTGTGAATTACCCCGATTCCACCTTCACGGGCAAGAGCTATGGCCATTTTCGATTCGGTAACCGTATCCATTGCCGCTGAAACAATTGGGGTATTGAGACGGATATTCCGCGAAAACATGGTTGACAGGTTAACTTCCCGCGGAAGTATTTCAGAATAGCCGGGAATTAATAATACGTCATCGAAAGTAAGCCCTTCGAGGACAATCTTGTCTGAAATAAAGGACATGGCACCAATTTTTTAGGTGAGACTCTGCAACACAAATATAAGAATTCGGAAGTGAAATCAGAAATTCTGCATTTAGAATATTCAACAATTTAAAATAACTTTACAAAGCCTGTTTTAAACATCGCACAGGTAATTGGTAACCTATGGATCAGTTCCACCAACTGTTAAAACAATACTGGGGTTTCAATGAATTCCGTCCGTTGCAGGAGGAGATCATCCTGTCGGTTGCCGGTCGGCAGGATACCCTTGCACTGATGCCTACCGGGGGCGGAAAATCAATCACCTTCCAGATATACTCCCTTTCCACAGAAGGAATTTGCCTGGTTATTACCCCTTTAATCGCATTAATTAAAGATCAGGTGGAGAACCTGAGATCAAAAAATATTAAGGTGTTGGCCATCTATTCGGGAATGTCAGCCCGCGAGATTGATATCGCCCTGAACAATGCGGTTTACGGCGATTATAAATTTCTTTATATCTCGCCCGAAAGGATCTCCTCAGAGAAATTCACCGAGTTCCTGATCCGGATGAAGCTTAACCTGATCGCCGTAGACGAAGCTCATTGCATATCACAGTGGGGTTATGACTTCCGGCCCTCCTACCTTACGATTTGCGATCTGCGTAAATTATTCCCCGATGTTCCGGTCCTGGCACTGACAGCCACAGCGACACAAAAAGTGGTGGAGGATATCCAGGATAAGCTCCAGTTCAGAAAGAAAAATGTGCTTCAGAAAAGTTTCCGCCGCGATAACCTGATTTATATGGTTCGTGATAAAGAGGACAAGATGGGGTATTTAGCCGATACGATCCAAAAGGCCAAAGGATCGGGAATTGTATATGTCAGGAGCAGGAAGAAAACGCGTGAAATCGCACAACTATTACAATCACAGAATATTACAGCCGATTTTTACCATGCGGGGCTTGCCACCGATCTGAGGAGTCAAAAGCAGGATAAATGGATGAGTGGCGAATGTCGCGTCATTGTATCAACCAATGCCTTTGGGATGGGGATAGACAAGCCCGACGTAAGGTTTGTGATCCATCTTGATTTACCCGATTCGCTTGAGGCCTATTTTCAGGAAGCAGGAAGAGCAGGGCGCGACGGGAAAAAATCGGTCGCCGTATTGCTTTACAATAATACCGATAAGCGTCGACTGCACAAAATGGTCACCGACAGCTTTCCGGCCCCTGAGGTAATCCGTTCGGTTTATAACTCCATCTCCAATTATCTGATGGTGGCAGTCGGGAGCGGTAAAGGGGGTATTTTCAGTTTCAGAATCGAGGACTTTTCAAAACGATTTGAATTTCAGGTCAGTGCAGTTTATCATAGCCTCAAACTGCTGGAGCGGCAGGGTTATTTATCTTATATTGAAAATGTCGATAACTATTCACGCATCCTGTTTACCCTTCGCAGGGATGATTTGTACAAGATTCAATCGGAAAACGCTGACCTGGATCTCCTGATCAAAATGGTGCTCAGATCATATACCGGAGTGTTTACCGACTTCGTAAATATCGATGAAGCGCTGCTGGCCCGCCGGATGAAATGCTCCGGAGAGCTAATTTATCAGCAGCTTAAACTGCTCGCGCAGCAAAGGATAATTGACTTTATTCCTGCAAAGAAAACCCCGGTAATTGTTTTCGAAACTGAACGTATTGATACCCAAAGGATTCATATCAGCCCCGAAAATTATCAGTTACGCAAAGTGAAATACCAGGCCCAGGTTGACTCGGTTCTTGATTATGCGGCCAATAACCGCAACTGCAGGAGTGTTGTTTTGCTGGAATATTTCGGGCAATTCCATTCCGAACCTTGTGGCACCTGTGATGTTTGTGCCGGGGAGCACGAATCGGGAATAAGGTTTGCAGATTTCATCCTGATTTCGGGGAAAATCAAACAACATTTGTCCGAAGAAAGCTGTTCCATTGACAAGCTGATCAGGCGGATCAATGAGCCGGAGGCAAAGATCGTAAAGGTTTCGCGTTGGTTGCTTGACAACGGGGAGTTAAAAGCCGGATCCAACGGATTTTTAACGGCTCAGGTTAAAAGCCAATAAAGGGTTTTTAGCCCTCGCTATCTGTATTTTGATTACCTTTGCAGTATATTCTTCAAGACAAAAGGATTATTAATGAGTAAAGAGCCATTTTCAGAGGTGGTATATTCGAAAAACGTGATCGAATTTGCAACCGTTGCCAATGAGTATTGTTCTTTTATTGAGGCTGTTGATCAGTTTTCAAGAAAGGATTTTATTACCAGGGTGCAAAAATTATTTCCGTTACTTTATCTCAAGGCGGCATTGCTTCCCGAACCCGACATCGAAGTTTCGGATGAGGCTCCCGAGAAGTTTGTGAGCGAGGAGGATTACAATTTCATCCTGCACAAGCTCAAGGAAAAGCTGGGTCAGTTTGATGCCTATCAGGAGGTTTTTGATCCCTCAATGCAGTTTAGTGTAGAGGCTCTTGAGGCCAGTATTTCAGAGAACATCACCGATATCTATCAGGATCTGAAAGATTTCATTTTATCCTACAGGATCGGCACACTTGAGGTTATGAACGATGCACTTTGGGAGTGCCGCAATAATTTCGAGCAGTATTGGGGACAGCGACTCGTTAATGGCCTCCGGGCTCTCCATTTTTTGGTCTGCGGGGATGTCGATCTTGATGAAAAAGCGGAGCAGACTGAATAACATTATAAACACTATTGCATTTAAATATTCCGCGCAAAGACCTCAAAGCAACGCAAAGGTTAAGAACTCCTTTCCTCGCGAATTTAGCGTCCCTTGCGAGAAACTTTAAACCTTAAATCTTGTCAACGGGAAATGACCAAATAACGAATATATGTCAGGGGAACAAAACAAAATGAAGAAAAGTATTTCCAACGATGAACTGGCTGAATTGCCGCTTTCTTCATTTGAAGGGGTCATTCACGTAATTGAGCAACCTGAAGAGTTGGACAAAGCCTTAAAATACCTTAATAATCAATTAATTATAGGATTTGATACTGAAACCAGACCCGCCTTTAAAAAGGGTCAGGTATTTCCTGTATCTTTACTTCAGTTAGCCACATCGGACCAGGCATTTTTATTCAGGATTAACAAAATTGGATTACCTGCCGGACTGGTTAAAATTCTGACCTCCTCAAAAATATTAAAAATTGGGGTGGCAATCCGTGATGACATTAAAATATTGCAACGTATTGTCCCATTTAAACCATCAGGATTTATTGAATTACAGGATCTTGTGAAAGATTACGGAATCGAGAATTTCAGTCTCAAGAAACTTTCCGCAATTGTTCTGGGATTCCGGATCTCAAAATCACAGCGGCTTACCAACTGGGATGCAGAAGAGCTGACTGAACAGCAGTTGATTTATGGAGCTACTGATGCCTGGGTTTCATGCGACATATACAAACAATTACTGATCACCCCGGTTGAACCTGTCTGCGAGCCCGAAATTGCCGACACCATAGAGGAAGATTAGCCAAAGCCGGATCTCCCCAAAGAATTTAAATTGGATCATGTCAAAATTTAGTAAAGTTGTTTTAAAAAAAGGGAAGGAAGAATCAATCCTCCGTTTTCATCCCTGGATTTTCTCAGGTGCAATTGACCGTATCGAAGGCAGTGTTGAAGAGGGTGACGTTGTCGTTGTCCACACCAGCGATGACCGGTTTATAGCGATCGGCCACAGCGCTATCGGTTCGATAGCCGTACGGATTTTTTCGTTCCGCGATGTTGATACTGATCTCGCTTTTTGGTGCGGGAAATTTCAATCGGCCTTCAACCTGCGTCAGAAAATCGGATTGACAACCCGCAAGGAGACCAATGTATTCAGACTGGTCCATGGCGAAGGTGACGGTATGCCTGGTCTTATTGTTGATTTTTATAACGGAACAGCAGTTTTACAGGCACACTCTGTGGGCATGTGGCTGATTCGCGAACTGCTTGCCGAAGCGATGAAAATTGTCCTCGGCGATTTGCTCAAGGCGGTTTACGATAAAAGTTCCAAAACGCTCCCCTTTAAAGCAGCGATAGATCCGGCCGACGGATATCTGTACGGTGGTCACACGACCAGGGAGGTGATGGAAGATGGAAGCCGATTTCTCGTCGATTGGGAAGAGGGCCAGAAAACCGGTTTTTTTGTCGACCAGCGTGAGAACAGGAAGTTGTTAAGCGATTATTCCTTCGGTAAAGACGTTCTGAATATGTTTTGCTATACCGGAGGCTTTTCCTTTTCAGCGATGCGGGGTGGAGCTAATCTGGTTCACTCGGTAGACTCCTCCGCCAGGGCAATTGAGCTGACCAATGAAAATGTTGAGCTTAACTTTCCCGGCGATACCCGGCATGAAGCCTTTACTGCCGACGCCTTTGATTTCATGAAGGATATTAACGGTAAATACGACCTGATTATCCTGGATCCCCCTGCATTTGCAAAACATAAAAATGTTTTAAACCAGGCTCTTCAGGGGTATAAAAAACTCAATAGCCGGGCCTTCCAGCAAATCCGTCCCGGCGGTGTTTTGTTCACTTTCTCCTGTTCTCAGGTAGTTACCAAAACAAATTTTCGCGAAGCGGTGTTTTCTGCTGCAGCGATTTCAGGGCGAAATGTGCGGATATTACACCAGCTTTCGCAACCGGGTGATCACCCCATAAATATCTACCATCCTGAGGGGGAATACCTGAAAGGATTGGTTTTATACGTTGAATAATAAATTGATTTTCATTTAATTCTAAAATAAATTGAAATTTAGAGAGTTTGATTTCGTTCCCGAGATCCTGGATGGTCTTGAATCCATGGGTTTTGATGAATGCACACCGGTCCAGGAACTGGCTATGCCGGTAATCTGGAGAGGTAAAGACCTGATTGCGTGTGCACAGACGGGTACCGGAAAAACAGCAGCGTACCTGCTGCCGGTATTGAACCGGATTACAGCCAACCCGGGTCAGGGGATTAATACCTTAATTATTGCTCCAACCAGGGAATTGGTGCTGCAAATTGATCAGCAGATCGAAGGTTTTTCCTATTTCTCAGGAGCAACCTCACTGGCCGTCTACGGTGGTGGCGAGGGTGCAGCATTTGACCAGCAAAAAGCGGCATTGGTTCAAGGCGCCGATATTATCGTAGCGACACCGGGAAGATTATTGTCCCACATAAACCTTAAATATTCAGATTTCAGCACCATTAAACATCTGATCCTGGATGAGGCAGACCGGATGCTCGACATGGGATTCTTTGACGATATTATGCGTATCGTGCGCGAACTGCCGGTGACCAGACAAACCCTGATGTTCTCGGCCACCATGCCCCCAAAAATCAGAAAACTGGCCGAAGGGATCTTGCACCATCCCGAAAGTGTCAATATTGCCATTTCAAAGCCGGCTGAAAATATTATTCAGGCTGCCTACATGGTATACGAGAATCAGAAAGTTGCCCTGGTAAGGGCCTTACTCAAGGGGAAAACCGATTACAAGAGCGTTCTTATTTTCACCTCCCGGAAGATCAATGTAAATGGTCTGGTGCGGGAATTACGGAGAATGGGATTTAAGGCCGACGGAATGTTGTCGGATCTGGAACAGAAAGAGCGCGAAGAGGTTATGTTACGATTTAAAAACCGCGAAACCCAGGTTCTGGTAGCTACCGATATTGTGGCCCGGGGCATTGATATTGACGGAATTGATCTGGTTATGAACTACGATGTGCCGCGTGATCCCGAGGATTATGTCCATCGCATCGGCCGGACTGCCCGTGCAGCCAGTTCCGGACTCGCCATTACACTGATCTCCGATCTTGACCAGCACAACTTCAAACGAATTGAGGACTTAATTGAACGTGAGATTATCAAAATCCCGCTTCCTCCCGAATTCAGTGAAGCTCCTGCATATAATCCAGTCAGCGGCAGACAATTTGGCAGAAGACCTCAGGGCAGGGCACATGATCAACCCAAAACAGGTGTTGTAAACAAGAAAAAAATCTTCCGTCACCGTGATCGGGGCACCCACCAGGGGCACCAGCCCGAATAGAGGTTCAGGTTGCTGATGCCAACCTCGTTTTCTCAGAGACCCGCATGAACCGCAAAGTTCACTCACAGGCTTGCTTTGAGCCTGTGAGTGAACTTTGCGGTTTTATCTCCCCAACGTACCCATGCCATTTTTAAAACTCCTTGAAGCAGAAAAATCACACTAAAGCTGAATCTTCGATGCCGTTACCGGCTGTCCGAGAAATAATCCGGCACGCGGTTCAAAGTTCTGAACCGATTCGGTAGTCAGAAACAGGCGGGAGCCACCTTTTGAGCACTTCTGATCTATTTCCGGATGGCGGATCAGGTAGTCCATGAGGCTTTGTGAAACAATGGGACCCTGATCAAGAAGGGTCACATGGTCCGGAAGAAATTTGCGTATAGCCGGCAATAGCAGCGGATAATGGGTGCAACCCAAGATGACCGTATCGATTTCCGGGTCCTGGCGAAACAGGTTGCGGAGGTTTTTCTGCACAAAATAGTCTGCCGCCGGATTATTGATTTCATCATTCTCCACCAGGGGAACCCACATGGGGCACGCTTCCTGGACAACCACCAGATGATCTCCGGAAATTTTGGAAATCTCGAGCGGATATGAACGGGAAAGGACTGTCCCCGTGGTTCCCAGAACACCAACATGACCTGTTTTGGTATAAAGAGGTATCATCTCAGCGCTTGGGCGGATAACTCCTAAAACCCTACGGGATGGATCAAACAAAGGCAGGTCGTTTTGCTGAATGGTACGCAAAGCTTTCGCAGAGGCTGTATTGCACGCCAGAATTACCAGCTGGCATCCCATAGAGAACAGTTTCATCACAGCCTGGCGCGTATACTCATAAACCACATCAAAAGAGCGTGAACCATAGGGGGTCCGGGCATTATCACCAAGGTATACATAATCATACCGGGGCAATTTTTCCATAATGGACTTCAGGATGGTTAAACCTCCGTAACCTGAATCGAAAACACCAATGGGCTGATAATCCTGCTGCACTTTAAGCTCTTTAAAATTGAGCTAAAAATAATAAAACTATCTCATAACCATCAAAGTAATCCATAATAATCCAATCGGTATTTTAAACAGGCAGAAATTGATACAATTTGGGAAATCGCCACAAAAAATACACTTCCAGGAATAATTAGTAAAATCAAAAAAGGGCACCGAAACCGGTGCCCTTTAAATATGTAAATGGAAAAACTCCCTGATTACTTAACAATTCCCAGTTTGGCTTTGACTAATGGAGTCAGATCAACAGATTGCTCAGAATGGAATAAAACCTGATTAGCTTCAAAGACATAGATCAAACCTTGTTCTTTGGCCACTTCGCTGATCGCTTTACGCGCTTTTTCAATTACCGGCTGAAACAATTTTGATTCTTCTTTTTGAAGGCTTTCCTGTGCAGTTTGCTGGAAAGTCTGGATCCGTTCCTGAATGCTCTGAACTTCGTCCTGTTTAGCTTTTACAAGAGCTTCGTTAGCATCTTTTGCCTGGGCTAAAGCAACATATTCCTTACCTTTTTCGCTGTACTCTTTTTGCATCGTCTGCAATTTGGATTCCAGGTCAGCCTGAACCTTTTCAAGAGAACTCTTGGCAGCATCTCTTTCTGGCATAGCAGCAAGCAAAGCTGCGAATTCGATATGGCCGAATTTTAAAGTCTGAGCAGACAAACTACCCGCAAAAAAAACTGAACAAAATACTATTACTTTTAAAAAATTTCTCATGTTTATTTTTGATTTTAAATTTCCTCGCAAATATATATCTTTAATTCTTATATCCAAGCTTCTGTAAGATCTGGTCGCTTAAATCATACTTAGAATTCGTATAAATCATCGAAAGACCACCCGCTTTATCAAATACAATCGAATAAGCTCCCTGTTCGGCAACTTCCTGAATTGCTTTAAATACGTCATCCTGAATCGGTTTAATTAAAGCCTGACGTTTGTGAAACAGATCACCTTCGGTTCCGAAATACTGACGTTGCAATTTCTTATATTCCTTCTCCTTAGTGATGATAACGTCTTCACGTTTCTTTTTCATATCGTCGGATAACAGGACGACCTCAGACTGAAAATCCTTGTACATTTTATCCAGCTCGCCATGAATAGTCTCCAGCTCTTTCTGATATTGCTGAGAGATTTTATCCAGTTGATCCTGAGCTGCCTTAAAGGATGGTATATTTCCCAGAATGTATTGTGTATCCACATAGCCATATTTCTGGGCAAAACCGTAACCGGTTGAGACGGCAAGAAACAGAAGTATAAGTACTAACTTTTTCATCGGATAATCATTTATTTAAAAGTGTAAAAAAACAGGTAAGTTATAATTCTCATTAAAACAACGTCAAAAATCAGACCAAACAAACCTATAATTTCAACTATTTCAAAACATTAATCAAATTTAACCATCACAACCTTTTAAACCCGGGCTGCAGAGGCCGCCCTTGTTTTAAGGTTAAAATTGTTGTCCCATGATAAAATGGAAGTTACTTCCACCGGAGCCCTTGATATATCCGTCATCAAATCCATAACCCCAGTCGAAGCCCATCAAACCGAACATCGGCAGGAAGATCCGTATCCCAAGTCCGGCTGAACGTTTGATAGTAAATGGATTATAGGTAGTCAGGTCAAACCATGAATTACCGGCTTCAAAAAATGTTAACCCATAAATTGTGGCCGACTGGCTGAGGGTGATCGGATACCTCATCTCCATGGTGATCTTTTCATAAATATTTCCACCATTGGCCGGGGTGAGTGAGTTATTTGAGTAACCCCTTAAACCAATAATATCACTTCCATACATACTATAGCCGGACATTCCATCGCCTCCCACACGGAAACTCTCGAATGGTGAACGAAGGTTCTTATTGTAATATCCAAGGTAACCGGTTTCAAATTTGGTGCGCAAAACCAGTTTCTGATCTGCGGTGAACGGCGTGAAAACATCACCCTTGAACACCCACTTATGGAACTCGATAAGATTATAGCGTTGTTCGGGTGTTAACAGTGTACTGCTATAGTTAAGCGGCGACCATAATGAGTAGGGTGGAGTTAGCTGTAACATAAACGAGAAGTTAGTTCCCCGTTTTGTATACAATGGGTTATCGGTTGAATTACGTCCTAAAACAGTCTTGAAACTAAAATTATGGGAAGTTCCGTTTTTAAAGAAGAAATACTGCCAGTTGTCCAAAATATAGAGCTGGTATGATAATTCATGATAAAGGGTGAAGAAGTCATCAGGGAATTTCAAACGATGGCCCAATCCGACTGAACCCCCGACAACACCCATTCGCTGGGTAATAACGTAATTATACGGGGTGTAGTTTGAACCATAACTATTCATCCCGGTTCCGTAGCCACTACCATAACCGGCGTAATTCCCCGTATAGTTATACGACTGATTACCACTGGTCTGCTTCGAATAATAGAGCGAAAAGGTAAGCGAATTTGGTTTCTTTCCACCTAACCACGGCTCCGTGAAAGAGAAGCTGTAGGATTGATAATAACTTCCGTTTGTTTGAGCACGGAGTGAAACCGCCTGACCATCACCTGTGGGAAGTGGTTTCCATGCCTTTTTGTTTGGGATATTCCGCACCGAAAAATTTGAAAATTTCAACCCGACAGTGCCGACAAACATACCGGCTCCCCACCCTCCGGAGAGTTCTATCTGGTCATTGGCACGCTCCTCAAGTTCGTAATTAATATCAACGGTTCCATCCTCGGGATGAGGAATAACATCAGGTTTAATAGCTTCAGGATTAAAGTGTCCCATTTGCGAAAGTTCCCGCACGGAACGGATAATATTCTCCTTGCTGAACAACTGTCCAGGCCGGGTGAATAACTCACGGCGGGCCACATGTTCGTTGGTTTTGGTATTCCCTTTAATTCCGACCGAGTTAATCGTTGCCTGAGTCCCCTCAACCATTCTCATTTCAAAATCGATGGAGTCCTTTTCGACATTAACCTCCACAGGGCTCAGATTATAAAAGAGATAGCCGTTATTAAGATAGACATTTGAAACGGCATCGTCATCTTCGGTAAGTCGTTTGTCCATCAATTTCTGATCAAAAATATCACCTTTCCGGATTCCAAGCACAAGGTTCAGCTGCTGGTCCCCATAAATGGTATTACCTACCCACCGGATATTTCTGAAATAATATCGTTTACCCTCGTCGATATAATACTTCAGATGAACCGTATTTCTTAAAGTATCCTTTGCAATTGTATCTGCAACGATAATGGCATCGCGGTACCCCTTTTCATTATACTTTTTAATCACATTAAGCTTATCCTCCTCGAACTTGTCCTCGAGGAATTTCTTCGAGGCAAAAAAGTTCCTGATTTTTTTGGCTTTGGTTTTCTTCATCGCTTTTTCCAATTCCTTTTTGGAAAGAGCGGTAACACCGATAAAATCAATTTTACTGATTTTAACTTTAACTTTTTTATTCACATTGATATCCAGAATAACCTGATTCACCTTTGAAGGGTCATCACGCTGAATAACTTCGACTTCTGTATTATAAAAACCTTTCCCCTGAAAGATTCCGAGGATTTGACGTTTGGCTGTATTGATCAGGTTATCGGTGACTTGTCCTCCGATAAGCAACATAACCTTCTTTTCAATATCCTCCTTTTCACTCCTTGAGACCCCTTTATAGAATTTTTGGGAAAGTCGGGGGCGCTCCTGAAGATAAATATCAATCCAGATCTTGTTGCCCACAATCTTTGTGGCAGAGATCCGGACATCAGAAAAGAGCCCCTGATGCCAGTATTTCTTTAAAGCAGAGGTAACGCGTTCCCCCGGAATGGTGATTTCGTCACCGATGACAAAGCCTGACAAATTCTTAAGCACCTCAGTATCCAGAAACCGGATACCACTTACCTCTATTCCAGCCAATGTATACTTTTTTGCTCCATCGTAACGGATAGAAAAATTCGTACTGTCAGCAACTACCTGCGAAAAAAGGTTAAAACTGCCAAATAGGACCAGGGAAAAAATTATTAGTTTTTTGTACATTTTTAGCTTCTGATTTGTTCACTTGTTTTTCCAAATCTTCTCTCTCTACTCTGGAAATCGGCTATGGCTTCAAACAAATTTTCCTTGCGAAAATCGGGCCATAAAATAGATGTAAAATAGAACTCACAATAGGCAATCTGCCAAAGGAGGAAATTACTTATGCGGTATTCGCCACTGGTTCTGATCAATAATTCCGGATCAGGAATTTCCGCAGTGGAGAGATGATTCACGATTAATGATTCATTTATCTGGGTTTCTGAAATTTCACCGTTTAATGCCTTTCGGACAATTTGTTGCATCGTTTGGATGATATCCCATCGGCCCGAATAACTTAAGGCCAGGATCAAATTAAGTCCTGTGTTGGAGGATGTTTTTGCAATGGCTTCGGCAAGTTTGGTCTGAACATCAGCGGGGAATGAACCAAGATTCCCAATTGCATGCATCCGGACATTCTTTTTATCCAGATTTTCAATCTCCTGTACAATTGCATCGACCAGCAATGACATTAACGCATTCACCTCCTCTTTAGGCCGTTCCCAATTTTCGGTTGAAAATGCATAAAGGGTAAGGTATTTTATTCCCACTTCGCCGGCTCCTTCAACGATCGAGCGAACCGCATCAACCCCTTGCCGGTGCCCGTATATCCGGTCATTGCCATGAAGCTCAGCCCATCGGCCGTTACCATCCATAATCACCGCGACATGACCCGGTATACAATTTTTCTTCAGTTCTTCAATAACCATTACCTTCTTTTGAGCTTATCGTATAATGCACAATTCCCCTTTTCGTCCCATAACTGGTAAATGAGTGAAACGGTGAGGGTGGCATAATAATCTGTATTATTCAATCCTGCTTTTGCTGCATTATATCCAGCTTGCAATACTGTCGGATTTTGAAACCTGGATGGATCATTCAGGTTGTCAATATTATCGGAAAAGGTCTTTCTGACTATGACCTCCGCCAAGCCTCCCAACCGCCTGGTGATATTAAATTTCAACCCCAGGCCTACAGGGATGGTAAGTGTCAACACATCCAGACCATTGGTCAATTTACCGTTGATATCCTTATACGGCGGGTAAAGTGCAGGGGTAACACCCACTGCCGTTGATGCCGTAGGATCCAGAATAAACGAACCCGTGCGCGGCGCCCTGGAATAAAAGCCTCCCAAACCCAGTGATATAAATGGGGTGAATGACTCTTTTTTCATTTTCCCCATTTTATAGTTGCGAAAATTAAATTCAAGCAACGCTTCCACCGTCTGAAAATTCCGTTTAAAATTATAGACATAATTTGGATCCGCAGGAAATGCAGCCGCGCGTGTCCCGGACTGACCAATCAACGCATTTTTAAAAAAGCCGTCAGCGCTCAGATTCCCGGTTAGCAGCTGACCCCTTATTGCCAAACGCTTGTTGAAGTTCCATCGGCCCAAAACTCCGACCACCGGAGTGATGGATTTGAGGCTATTAACATTTTGAATACTCCCCCAATAAGTCGCTGCTCCAACCTGAACACCCAAATCGGCAGTATGTTGTGCCACCACACAACCTGCTGAAATAATGAACATTATGACTACAATCAACTTTTTCATATGCAATAATATTCAATCAATTTGATCTAAAATTGTAATATTAAAATCAACCCTCTTTTTACTAAAGGTTACAAAAGTAATAGATTAACCCAAATTTCCCCTTTTTCGGACAAAATTTAACGGATAAAAATTAGATCCGAGCCCGAACAGGAAAATCTTTTCAATTCCGTTTGTCAATCCCCCACATCAGTTTATTTCGAAGCGTACTGTAGAATGATTGATTATCAAACTGTAAAACATTAATGGAGAAATCGGCCTTACTCAGCCTTATCTCAACATTTGCCCCAAAGGCATCTGAACGCGAATCAAGTGATGCCAGATACCGTTCCCCTCTCCCTTCGATCCTGAGTTTTATCTCTTCATTGTCTGAAATAACAACCGGGCGAATGGCCAGATTATGGGGGGCGATAGGTGCAATGATAAAATTCGCAGCTGTTGGGGTAATAATGGGGCCTCCGACAGCCAATGAGTAGGCGGTTGAGCCAGTAGGTGTTGAGACGATTAAACCATCTGCCCAATAGGAATTTAAATAGTCACCACCCACCTCGACATGCACAGTGATCATTTGCGAGGTATCCTGCTTATGCACTGTAAACTCATTAAGGGCATAGGGAAAGTCGGAAAACAATCCAATACTGGATTCCAGCTTAATCAAAGAACGGGGTTGCAGATAATATTTCGCATCAAAGAAACGGTCAAGGGCGCTTTCCAGCTCCTGCTGAGCCACATCTGCCAGGAAGCCGAGTCTTCCGCTGTTTATCCCGACCATTGGAATTCCCGAATCCCTGACCAGGGAAATTGCTTCCAGAAATGCCCCGTCACCGCCGATACTGAAGAAAAAATCGATATTCTGCAGTTCATGGTGATGCGAAAAAAGTGAAATATTTCCCGGATTGTAATCAATTTCACGACGCATATAATCCCAAAAAGGACGATACAGGACGACCTCTACCTGATGTAGATGCAAAATCTCGAACAAACGTTTCAAACTATCGTAAAAAACCGGGGTAATATTCCGTCCAAAAACCGCAATTTTCATCTATAATCTTGGTATTTAAATATTTATATATCGCATAAATTGATCATACCGCTCATCAATCAGGGTTTTAATCTGCGACTGGTCCATGTATGTTGCCTTAATAAGGTAATCATACCGTGCAAAAGTCTGAATAATTCCCGAAAGATCCTCTACATTCACTTTAATTGTGACATCGAGTTCCTTAGATGAAGGGGATGGTTTATGAATATAAAGGCTCAGGATACGGGCGTCGTTCCCTTCGATGATCTGGGAGATCTGGGAGAGGGAGTAATTTATATCGGTAAGTTCGAGAACGATGATCCCGCCCGGTTCATTCGAGGAAAACAGCTCAGCCAGTTTAAATGCCAGATCTGTCCGTGTTATAGACCCCAGGTAGGAATGGTCAATTGCCAGGACCGGAACGATGGAGACTCCGCATCCCAGGGCAACACCCGCCACCTCGAAGATATGCTGGTTGACATGCACATGGGGCTGTAACAGGATTGGTGTGACATACTTTTCAATCTTTTCATCAAAATTCTCTGCATCATATATTTCCTGATCCGATACAACTCCAAAATAATCTTTTCCAACAACTACAGGAAGATGCGAAACCCGAAATATCTCCATAAGTGTAAGCACCTTGGAACCAATCTCGTCGGGTGTGACGGTAGGAATGGATTCTGAAATCAGATTTTCGGCTATCACGATTATTGACTTTTTTGTTATAAAAACCGATACAAAGTTGTAAATTGCACACCAAATAAGTGACAAAAAACTATGACACGTTTAAGCGTAAATATAAATAAAATAGCAACACTGCGAAACACAAGGGAGGGAAATATCCCGAATGTTAAACTTGCGACGATAAATTGCGAAGAATTTGGAGCGGAAGGGATCACCGTCCATCCTCGTCCCGACGAACGGCACATTCGTTATTCGGATGTAAGAGACTTAAAACCAATCATAACCACAGAGTTTAACATCGAAGGTTACCCGGGCCGCTCTTTCCTTGACCTGGTTCTCGAGGTACGTCCAGATCAGGTTACATTGGTCCCCGACCCACCTGAGGCAATCACTTCAAATGCCGGATGGGATACCATCACCTATAAAGGTCTGCTGACCGATATCGTATCTGAATTAAAAGCGGCCGGTATCCGCGTTTCGCTCTTTGTAGGAGCAGATATTAAGATGGTGGAAGGGGCTGCGCTGGTAGGAGCCAATCGGATCGAACTCTATACCGAGCCTTATGCAACTGCCTACCCGTTTAACCCTGAACTGGCAATCAGTCCGTTTCTCCTTGCCGCGCGGGCGGCCAAAGATCTGAACCTGGGCGTAAACGCAGGCCACGACCTGAGCTTGCACAATTTAAAATATTTCAGTCAATCAATCCCCAACCTGCTTGAAGTTTCCATTGGCCACGCCTTGATCTCGGATGCTTTATACCTGGGCCTGGAACTGACCATCCTTAAATATAAGGAGTGTCTGAGGTAATGCCGGCAACATTAAAATTCAGAAAATCAGGGCATGGGGAACCACTAATTATCCTTCACGGCCTCTATGGTGCATCGGACAACTGGATATCTATTGCCCGCAAGCTGGAGGATCGTTTTTCCATTTTCATCCCCGATCTCCGGAATCATGGCCATTCGCCACATACCACCAGTCATACCTACCAGGATATGGTGGATGATCTCCTGCAGTTTTTTAATGACCATCAAATCAGCCGTGCAATCGTCCTTGGGCACAGCATGGGCGGAAAGGTGGCGATGATGTTTGCAGCCGAATACCCTGAGCTGGTAACCGGACTCATCGTTGCTGATATTGCCCCAAAAAGCTATAACCTATCAGACAGACCCTATAAAACAGTACTCGAGCATGAGCTGATCCTGGGGTTAATGGAGGAACTAAACCTTGTTGCCGTTTCATCGCGGAAAGAAATCGATCACTTTTTAGCGGAGAAATTGCACAGCAGCACGCTCAGGCAATTCCTGATCAAAAATATTCAACGGAATAAGGAGGACTATTTTGAATGGAAAATAAATGTCCCGGTGCTCAGGCACGCGCTCGTTTCGATCACCAGCGGGGTCAGCGCCGAATGGTTTGACGACCGGAAGCCAATCCTCAATTATCCGGTAACCTTTATCAGGGGATTAAAATCAGAATACATTGCAGATGATGACTTGCCAGGCATCAAGGCTATTTATCCTGATGCGCGGATTATCGGCATTCCCGATGCAGGTCACTGGCTCCATGCTGAGCAGCCTGAAAAATTCGTTGAAGCAGTATTATCGGTTGTATAGGGTAGTCAGCTTTTTTAATTTTACACCACTCTCCTTCAGATCATCAGCTGGGGATAATCTCCAACTCCAGTTATTTTCGATGGTTCCGGGGGTATTCATCCTGGCCGATGAATCAAGACCCAGTATATCCTGTAACGGAATAATCGTCATTTTAGCTACAGATCCCAGAACGGCTCTGATCAATTTCCAGTGATCAATTTCGGAAGTTCCAAAATAGTGACGAAGATGTTCCCGCTCCTCCCCTTTTACTTTGGCTAACCAGTTTGCAGTGGTATCATTATCGTGTGTTCCGGTATAGGCGGCAAAATCGGTCTCATAATTGTGGGGCAGATGTTCATTTTTTGCGTCGGACGCAAAAGCAAATTGCAATACTTTCATTCCGGGCAAATGATATTTTTTCCGGAGATGATAAACCTCAGGTGTTATGGTTCCCAGATCTTCGGCAATGATAGGTAAATGACCCAGCTGGCTTTGCAGCAGCCCTAAGATACCATCACCGTTCGCCTTCATCCATTCGCCGTTTACCGCCGTTTTTTCACCATAGGGGATTGCCCAGAACGATTCCAAACCCCTGAAATGATCAATCCGGACAAGGTCATAGAGGCTAAGATTAAAGTGCATACGCGCAATCCACCAATCATAATCCCGCTTTTGAAGTTTCTCCCAATCGAATAACGGGTTCCCCCACAGCTGTCCGGTTTCACTGAAATAATCGGGGGGAACACCTCCAACCATCACCGGTTTCCTTGACTTATCGAGCATGAAAATCTCCTGATTTGCCCAAACGTCGGCACTATCGAAAGATACATACAGGGGAATATCTCCGAATATTTTAATGTCCAGACTGTTGGCATACCTCTTGAGGGCAAACCATTGCTTGAAGAAGAAAAATTGGAGGAATCGCTGATATTCAACATCTTCACGATAGGTTCGGTAATGATTGTGAAGGGAATCGTGTTTATGCCTGACCAATGACTCTTCCCAATAACTCCAGTCCTTACCCTTCAGGTTTTTCCTGCAGGCGTAAAAAAGAGACCAGGCTTCAAGCCACCAGCTGTTTTCGTCCCAGAAGCGCAGATAGTCTTCCCAGCCAAATCCCCCGATTTCCCGAAAACGGTGAAAAGCTTGCTGAAGATAAGGTTCCCTGAATTTGCGGACATGAAAATAATCGACACTCTCCAGGGGAAATGCTTTTGACGGAGGTATTATTTCACCCGGGATCAAACCGATTTTAGCGAGCTCGTCAAGATCGATCAAATCGGAATTTCCGGCAAATGCAGAATAACACTGATAAGGTGAATGGCTAAAATCGGTGGGACCCAGTGGCAATATCTGCCATATTTTCTGACCCGAACCGGCCAGCCAATCCACAAAACGGCAGGCCTCCTCGCCGAGTGAGCCGATTCCGTATTTCCCGGGAAGGGAAGTTGGGTGAAGAAGTATTCCGGAAGTACGTTGGGACATAATTTAATGAAAGAATGAAGAAATAATTGATGAGAAAGAACATATTCCCATCTTTGATTCTGGAGTTAAGCAATAAGAACAATTTAATGTCGTAATTATTTATTTCCTCTTTTGACCTCCCAAGGCCCCTGATCTCCTCTACCCCGCCAGAGGAGGGGAAAGGAGGGGATAATAAGGCAGGTATTGTTCAGAATGCGGGAGATTCAAAGGGGTCAAAAATTTGAATGTCAGTATTTTAAAGCGGACATTAAATCTTTCCGATTACTTAGCATCGAAACTTTGTTATTTTAACGTTAAAAGTATAACTTTTATCAATAATCACATTTTCAGTCATTGAATTGATTTTAGATCAAGTAACTTCTTATCTCTTTATTCCCTAATTCCCTTTCACTTCAGCCATTTGTCAAGCCACTGAAAGAAAACGCGCTGCCAGAGAATGCCGTTCTGAGCCTTGAGCACCCAGTGACTTTCGTCGGGAAAAAACAAGAACTCAGCAGGAATCCCTTTCAATTTAGCCGAATTAAACGCGCCCATCCCCTGGGTATAAGGAATTCGCAGATCCTTTTCCCCTGTGATTACCAGGATCGGGGTATCCCAATTCTGCACAAATTTATGAGGGGAGAAATTCTTGTAGGTATTTTGAGCCACCTTATTATTCAAGTCCCAGTATGCCCCTCCGTTATCCCAGTTGGTGAACCACACCTCTTCGGTTGTTGAGTACATCGCTTCAAGATTGAAAATTCCGCAATGTGAAATAAATGCCTTAAACCGTTTTTGATGATGACCTGCCAGGTAATAAACGGAGTAACCACCATAACTTGCCCCGACAGCCCCCAGGCGATTTTTGTCGATAAAGGGTTCCTTCGCCAGTGTATCAATTGCGGTCAAATAATCTTTCATATTCTGACCACCATAGTCACCCGAAATCTGCTCATTCCACTCCTGACCAAAACCGGGGAGACCACGACGATTCGGAGCCACGATAATGTATCCGTTTGCGGCCATCATCTGGAAGTTCCAGCGGTATGACCAGAACTGGCTAACAGTACTTTGGGGACCACCTTCACAATACAACAGGGCCGGGTATTTTTTTGATGGATCGAAATGGGGAGGATAGATCACCCACACTTGCATTTTCTTTTTGTCAGTCGTTGTAATCCAACGGCTTTCCACCTTGCCAAATGTCAACTGATCCAGAATACCTTTGGTCGCAGTAGTTATTGGTTCGTCCTTTCCTGTTGCGGGATCGACCCGGTATATTTCGGCCGGATGGGACATGGAAACCTTTGTGGCAATCAACTGATCACCTGCTATATGAACATCCTGGTAATCGTGAACACCTTCAGTAACTCTGAGGATCTTAGCTCCCGCTACATCGAGTCTGAAAATTTCATCGGTCGCATGAATATCGGAGACAAAATAGATCGATTTGCTGTCTTTAGTCCAGGTAAGCCCTTTAACGTCCTGATCAAACCCTGCAGAGTAGTCCTTTTTTACACCTGTTTTTAGGTCGGCAATAAAGAGACGGTTCTTATCCGCCTCGTAACCATCACGCGCCATACTCTCCCAGGCAATCATTGTTCCGTCAGGAGAGTAAACAGGATCAATATCATATCCCATCATCCCCACGGTGAGATTCGTTGTGGTTCCCGCCTCCAGATCGTAGAGGTAAATATCTGAATTTGTTGAAATCGCATATTCCTTGCCCACCTTCTTTTTGCAGGTATAGGCAACAGTTTTGCCATCGGGGCTCCAGTTGATCTGTTCAATTCCCCCCATTGGTTTCATCGGAGAATCAAACCGTTCATTCAGCATGATGTCCTTATCGCCCGACAAAACGGTCTCGCTATATTTTGCGATAACCACATGCTGATAGGTATAATCGTGCCAGCTATCCCAGTGCCGGTACATCAGATCCGTTTCAAGACGGGCATTGGCTAATGGGAGATCTGAAAATAGGTCGTGAATATCCTTGTCTAACCTCACCGATTTGATGTATACAATATTTTTTAAATCCGGGGAATACTTAAACCCGGAAATACCTTCGGGCACATTGGAAACCTGGGTATTGCCCGTACCGTCGGGATTCATCTCCCACAATTGTTCGCTTCCCGATTTCGATGAGATGTAGCCGATTTTTTTCCCATCGGGGCGCCACTGTTCCTCCCCCTCTTTTTCCGGAGTATCGGTAAGCCGCATAGCCGCTCCCCCTGAAACAGGAACCAAATAAATATCACGGTACGATTTATTCTCCGGGATATTAAAAAAGGTAACACCATAAATTACAGATTTCCCGTCTGGTGAAACCTGGGTTCCACCCACGCGGCCGAATGACCACAACACTTCAGGTGTCATAAGATCAGAAGACAATTTAGGAGTGCCGGGAAGATAATTGTTTTTCGCGGGAACGGGTTTTTCACTTTTCATACAGGCTGAAAAAAGGGTCAGAATCAGAATATAAAAGAACAGTCTTTTCATGGTCCGGGATTTATTTTTTGCAAAAGTAATGGATTTGAATCAAGTCATGCAAAAAATATACCCAAAAGCACATATCGATGTCAGGACAGAACCGAAATATTTTAAATTTGTCCAATCTAATGTATTGAACAAAATGAAGAAAATACCCTTGCTGATACTCATTGCTGTTTCGTTCTTGTTTTGCAGCATTGTTCATGGACAAAAATTGACCCTTGGCGTAAAAGGGGGGCTATGTTTTCCCTCTCTGACGGGCGGAACCTCCGGCAACCCCACTTTTGACAGTAATTCATTAAAGTATGGCGTGGAATCAGGCATTTTCGGAGAATACCATGTATCCGAAAAATTATCCTATTCAATGGGCATCGAATACTCCTTGCAGGGAGGTTTAAATTTATTTAAGTCTTTTCCAACCCCATCAAATTTGTCTGCATCCGGACTTGGAAACTACCTCTATTCCGATTTCAAGAGTGATATCAATTTGAATTACATATTAGTTCCATTTCTGGTGAGGAAAACCTGGAAGATAAACCATAAATTCAGGATTTATGCCGGTGCCGGACCTTGTCTCGCAGTATTATTCAAGGCGAACAGATCAATCAGCTCCGGGCCGATCTACGAAGATCAGGCAAGAACAACGATGATATCCATCCCGTTGCAGATGATCGATAATTCCGGCGCTCAAAAACTAAATGCCTACAATGTAGGATTAAACGGGCTATTAGGCCTATCCTGTAAACTCAACAATAAAGAATCTGTTTTTATTGAAATAGGCGCTGTCAATACCTTCTTCGCAATTCAGGAAAATGTGGCTAACGGGGCCTGCAAAACATTTTCAGAGATGGTAACGATTGGCTATGCGTTCACTTATAAACAACATTATAAAAACAGGTATCATTAATGGCCCGGAAACCTATCAAAACCAACCCGTAAGCCACCCTTAATCGACTATTTTTAAATACAACCCCTATTCCAGCTCGTTAAGATACCCTCTGAACGACTCATAATCAGCGGAAAATGCAATGCTCAGCTTCTCCCCTTTCATGAAATTTAGCAGGCGCTGCGGCATAGGGACATTCCCTTTCCCCACCACCTCTTCGACAGTTTCGGTGAATTTGGCCGGATGAGCCGTTTCCAGAAATATTCCCGTTTCGCCTCTGCCGAGCAATTCAGAGAGTGCGCGATACCCAACGGCTCCATGAGGATCAAGAAGATATCCCCTGGATTGGTAAACCGAGAGAAGCGTCTCACGGATCTGGTCGTCGGTATAGGATGTCCCTATTATCTCACTGGAAATTGACTGATGATCATTCTTATACAAATCCAGAATGCGTGCAAAATTACTTGGGTCACCGACATCCATAGCATTGGCAATGGTCGAAACCGATGGACGGGGTTCATAGACTCCGGTTTTGAGGTACTTGAAAACTATGTCATTCAGGTTATTGGCCGCAATGAATTTACTTATGGGCAACCCCATCTTTTTGGCAAATAGTCCGGCTGTAAGATTTCCAAAATTTCCGCTTGGAACCGAAAAGACCACTTTTCGGGTTTTATCCTCCAGTTTAGCCCAGGCATTGAAATAATAAAAAGCCTGTGGCAGAAACCTTGCCACATTGATTGAGTTTGCCGATGTGATAGTAATCTTTTTCTTCAGCGCTTCATCCATAAATGCCGACTTCACCAAAGCCTGACAATCGTCGAATGTTCCGTCGATTTCGAGGGCCGTAATATTTTGTCCTAAGGTGGTGAACTGCTTCTCCTGGATATCACTCACCTTTCCTTTGGGATACAGGACATGAACCCTGATTCCGGGCACGCCCAGGAATCCGTTGGCCACTGCGCTTCCGGTATCCCCCGAAGTGGCAACCAGTACATGGACCATTTTCTTCTCCTGTCCCAGGAAATGCGATAGGAGCCGGGCCATAAAGCGGGCACCTACATCTTTAAATGCGGAAGTGGGGCCATGAAAAAGCTCCAGCGAATAGATGGAATCACTCACCTCCACCAACGGAGTATCAAAATTCAGCGTATTAAATACGATCTTTTCCAGGGTACGTTCAGGGATATCTTCACCAAAAAATCTTTTGGCTACCTCAAAAGAGATTTCCTGAAAGCTCATTGAACCAATATTCTGAAAAAATGATTCCGGCATCGGCTCGATCCGTTCGGGCATAAACAATCCGCGATCGGCTGCCAATCCCTGGGTGACCGCCAGCTCAAGGGTCACATCGGGCGTATGGTGGTTGGTGCTGTAATACTTCATTAATACTATTTTTATTCGCTTAAAACATTATTTGCCTTTCCTGACCTTGGCCTAATGAAATCCCTCGTTGCTCACAATCTTAATTTCAACTCAGTTGTCAATCCGAACTCCGTGAGGAATCTCAACATTTAAATGGTCAACAAGTGACCGCCATTCGCAGAAATATAGTCCTGATTAATTGTGGGATTTCAGTAACTGCTGTATAAACTGCTGACTCTCCAAAGTCCCGTAACCACCTTTTAAGGCAGACACCTCGTCATATTGAGTCACGCCGTCGGGGTCAATACCCGGGTACCAGATCAAAAAAGGGACGGCCTCGCGTGTGTGGGTTTTTAATTTCCATGGAGTGGGATGATCCGGAAGAATGGCGATGGCAACCGGTTCGTCCATTTTGGCAATTTCATCCACAATAAACCTGACCACACGGTTATCAAGGTATTCGATCGTCTTCAGTTTAAGATCATAATTACCTTCATGACCGGCTTCGTCGCTTGCCTCAATATGGAGATAGACAAAATCCCGGGTTTTGAGCGCTTCAACGGCAGCTATGGCCTTCCCTTCATAATTGGTATCATACAATCCCGTGGCGCCTTCCACCTTAATGACATCAAGACCGGCATATACCCCAATTCCCTGGATCAGATCGACCGCTGAAATGACAGCGCCGCTGCCGATTCCAAACATCTCTTTCAGGGTCTTCATTGAGGGTTTATAGCCCGGCGACCAAGGCCAGATTGAGTTGGCAGGATCTTTTCCCTCCGATTTGCGCTTCACGTTCACCGGATGATTTTCAAGCAGCTCCCTTGATTGATGAATCAGGTTCAATAAAAGCTGCGCCGTAATTTCCCCGGCTTCATTCGACGAACAAGGGAGGACATCAACAACCGGAGTTCCGGTCACATCATGCGGAGGAACGCATTTCAACAATTTATTACCCCCTTTAATTACCAGCAAATGGCGGTAAGAGACACCCGGATAAAACCGGACCTTTTCATCCCCAAATTTCTGGTTCAGAGCCTCAATTAATTCAATCGCTTCCGCTGTGGAAATATGCCCGGCAGAATGATTTTTAATTTTTTCGTCGGCGATGCAAATAAGATTGCAACGCAAGGCAAGATCACCCTCTTCAAGTGAAATCCCGATACTGGCCGCTTCAATCACCCCTCTACCTTCGAAGACTGCTTCCACATCATAGCCGAGAACAGCCAAATTAGCCACCTCGCTTCCCGGATGAAGTCTCTCCGGAATTGTTTTTAATAACCCCGATCTCCCTAATTGAGCGAGCCGGTCAATATTTGGTATCTGTGCTGCCATCAATGGCGTCAATCCCCCGTGTTCTGACTCGGGCTGATCGGACATTCCATCACCGAGAATAATTATATATTTCATTATTAGTTATTTACATTTTAAATGTTCGACACCTTGATCAGATCGGCAAAAACACCTGCAGCAGTGACAGCCGCTCCGGCTCCATAACCTTTGATCAGCATCGGATATTCGTTGTACCGTTCACTGGTGAGGAGCAGGATGTTATTACTTCCTTCAAGATCATAAAATGGGTGGCCCGGATCGACAATCACCAGGGATACCGATGCTTTACCCTGGTTCATTACCCCCACAAAACGCCATTTCTGCCGTTTGGATTCAAGAACCAGCCGCTGCTTCTCAAATTCCTCATCCATTTCGCCGATGGTATTCCAGAATTCCTCCATCGACGAATTAAAATACTTTTGAGGAATAAATGAATTATTTTCAACCTCTTCTTTCTCAATACGATATCCTGATTCACGCGCAAGAATCACCAATTTACGGATGACATCAATTCCGCTTAGGTCGATGCGCGGATCGGGTTCAGCATATCCCATCTCCTTGGCCATCCGGACAGCCTTACTGAACGGCACCTCTTTACTTAAGGTATTGAATATATAATTCAGCGTTCCGGAAAGTACCGCTTCAATACGGACAATCCGATCGCCAGAATGCATCAGATCGTTGATTGTTGAAATCAACGGAAGGCCAGCTCCTACATTGGTTTCAAACAGAAATTTAACCCCATGTTTGGCGGCCATCTCCTTGAGCTTCCTGTAACGGCTGTATTCCGATGAAGCGGCCACTTTATTCGCCGCCACCACAGAGATATAATTCTCAAGGGCAAAAAGGTAATGATTCGCCACCTTTTCGTCTGCTGTACAGTCAACAAATACGGAGTTAAACATGTTCATCTCCACCATAGTGTTGCAAAACACCGTCAGATCAGATTTGAGCTCCGATTCGTTGAGATTATTCTTTAGGGTTAAAACATCGATGCCCTCGCGGTCAAAGATCATCTTTCTTGAATTTGCGACTCCGGCGAGTTTGAGTTTGAGCCGGTGCTCCTTTTTTAACTTCTCCTGCTGCAGGCCAATCTGATCCAAAAGATCGCGGCCAACAGTGCCTGTTCCAACCAGGAAGATATTCAACTCAACAAACGGGGAGAGGAAAAATGCCTCATGCACCACATTAAGCGTCTTTCGTAAGTCGCTGTTTTTAACCACCCATGAAATATTTTGCTCCGATGCCCCCTGAGCTATCGCGACGACATTAATTCCGTTCTTTCCGATGGTGTGGAAAAGCTTACCGGCGATTCCGGCCGAATGTTTCATATTTTCACCGACGATGGCCACAATCGACAGTTCATTTTCACAGGTCAGTTTACTGATCCTTCCGGAAGCTATTTCGCGTTCAAATTCATAGGATATAGCCTCACTGGCCATTCCCGAGAAGTGGGAATCAATTGCAAAACTGATTGAATTTTCGGAAGAGGCCTGTGAGATCAGGATGACGTTTATCTCTTTCCTGGCCAGTGCACCAAAGAGCCGCATGGAAATACCGGTAACCCCGACCATCCCCAAGCCCTGGATGGTAAACAGGGAAATTCCCGAAATTGAGGAGATCCCTTTAATCGGATGATCCTTACCCGCAGTTTCCGACTGACTGATTAATGTACCGTCTCCCTGAGGATTCAGGGTGTTTTTAATATGAATTGGAATATTTTTCTGATAAACCGGCAGTATGGTAGGGGGATAGATCACCTTTGCGCCAAAATGGGACAACTCCATCGCTTCAGAATAAGTTAGCATGGGAATTGTATATGCCTTACTGATTATGCGCGGGTCGGCTGTCATAAAACCATCCACATCGGTCCAGATTTCAAGTTGAGTTGCATTCACACCGGCAGCAAAAAGAGCAGCTGTGTAATCAGAGCCACCACGACCCAAAGTGGTCATGGAGCCATCGGCAGCAGAGGAGATAAATCCCGGAGCCACAGCAAACTGATCGACCTTGAGGCACGCTTCCAGAATTAAATGATAGGTGAGCTCAAAATCAACATTTGCCTTGCCAAAATTCCGGTCTGTCTTTATCAGCGACATACTATCCAGCAATGGGACATTTAAATAAGTACTAATCAGCAAAGAAGAGAGCCGTTCACCAAAACCAAGAATTTTATCCAATGTCTTGGGGGTCAGCTCTCCGATAAGTGAAACTCCCTGGACAATCTTTTCGAGTTCATCAAAAAGGGGTTTTAGCGAATCCGTTGTTTTCAGGCCATTTCCGGCAGTGAATAACGATTCAATGATCTCCTCATGACGAAGCCGGATGGCAATGAGTTCACCGTTTACTTTTATCCCGGAGGATGCCTTCTGGGCCAAATTCAGCAGCAAATCGGTAACTCCACCCAATGCAGAAACAACAACAATAATTTTTTCTTGTTGAGAAAGAACAATTTCGCTTATCCTTTTTATGTTTTCTGCGGAACCGACCGAAGTTCCCCCAAATTTCAATATTTTCATCTGTAAATTATTTATTCTAACATATCGTCTCCGCCAGCAGGAAATTCACGCTATTCAGGCCGGCTTTTCTGCAGCTGACTTTGGGTGGATTAGCCGATTTAACCCTGGAACAAGAGTTCAAAAAAAATCCGAACCCAAATATTTCCGGTTCAGATCTCTTTCGAAGATGGCTGTATATTATTTCTCCAGGACCGGCGTATAATTAGCAATTATCTTGTTCTCAAGCTCTTCCAGCAATTCGGGATTATCTCTCAATAATGATTTCACCCCTTCTCTACCCTGTCCAAGCTTTGTTTCCCCATAACTAAACCATGATCCGGCTTTCTTAATAAGTTCAATTTCAACTCCAAGGTCGATAATTTCACCTATTTTCGAGATTCCTTCACCGTAAAGTATATCAAATTCGGCTTTCCGGAAAGGGGGAGCCACTTTATTTTTGACCACTTTCACCCGGGTATGACTTCCCTGCACGTCATCACCATCTTTAAGCTGGCCTATTTTACGGATATCCAGACGGACAGAGGCGTAAAATTTAAGGGCATTACCACCCGTAGTTGTTTCAGGATTTCCAAACATCACCCCGATTTTATCGCGCAACTGGTTTATGAAAATAACGCAGGTCTTGGTTTTGCTAATGCTTCCTGTAAGTTTACGCAGCGCCTGAGACATTAAACGAGCCTGAAGACCCATCTTCGATTCCCCCATTTCACCTTCAATTTCGGCCTTGGGGGTAAGAGCTGCCACGGAGTCAATGACAATGATGTCAATGGCGCCTGAGCGGATCAGACTATCGGCAATTTCAAGTGCCTGCTCGCCATTATCAGGCTGAGAAATTAACAGCTCATTAATATTCACACCCAATTTCTGGGCATAAGTCGGATCAAAAGCATGTTCAGCGTCAATAAATGCTGCAATGCCCCCAACCTTCTGTGCCTCAGCGATGGCATGGATTGCCAGTGTTGTTTTCCCGGAAGACTCCGGACCAAAAATCTCGATCACCCGCCCTTTCGGATAACCGCCGATTCCCATGGCTATATCCAGTGCGATTGAACCGGAATGGATAGCCTGCACATCATCGACAGGTTTATCACCCATTCTCATAATTGAGCCTTTCCCATAGCTCTTCTCGATTTTATCCATTGTAAGCTGAAGGGCCTTCAATTTTTCACTGTTCACCTTTTGGGTATCTTCCTTTGCCATTTCTGTTATATATATTTACTTAATTAATAGCTCTTTCGAGATCTGACTGGTATGTTCTTTCGTGTCAACTTTTTTAAATATCTTTTCAATTTTTCCCTCTTCATCAATCACGAAGGTTGTTCTGATCACACCCATATAGCTTTTACCATAATTCATTTTTTCGCCCCAAACACCGTAAGCCTGAAGGATTTCCTTATTGGTATCTGCAATCAGATTAAATTTCAATCCAAATTTCTGAGCAAATTTCAAATGTGAGGCTTCGCTGTCGGGACTTACGCCGATTACCTCATAACCCTTTGAGAGCCAAAAATCATAATTGTCATTCAAATTACAGGTCTCCGCCGTACATCCGGGGGTATTATCCTTAGGGTAAAAATACAGAATTATCTTCTTCCCCTTGAACGCTGCCAGGGTAATTAATTTTCCATCCTGGTTAATTCCGGAAAAATCTGGAGCGGCTAACCCTTCAACTAAATTTTGCATATCTTAACTATTTTAAATTGACAACAGAACAAACTCCCACTTAACAAAGTTTGAAGGTCAGGAATTAAAAATCTCCTAAAGAATCGATCATGAAAGATCCCGAACAGGTAAAATGGTCAGGAATCTTGATTTACATTATCCTACAAATATAAGAAATTTAAGAAAAAAGAGCCGGAACTGACCGGAATAAAGAGAGAAAAAAATCGAAAAAGTCAAAATAACTGACTAAAATGGTTAATTTTGAACTCAAATTATTTCACCGATTCATGGTCATGAAAGTCTCTTTAAAAAGTAATTGCTTACTTCTCCTTGCATGTATATGTTTACTGGTTCCGAATCGTTCAATAGCCCAGGAGGTAATTGGCAATGAGAAACTTGCCATTGAGTATTTCAATGAAAAGAATTATGAAAAAGCATTGCCCCTGTTTACAGAGCTGATCAATAAAACTCCGGATAATCCGATGCTAAATTATTATTACGGGGTCACGCTGCTCAAGAACCATCATTTTGAAACAGCGACCAAAGAGGCGCTGCTAAACGCAATTGTTGATAAAACACCTGCAAATGCCAATTTTTATATGGGGAATTACTTTCATGCCCTTGAAAACTGGCCCGAAGCGCTCGACTTCTATAAAAGATATAAAGGGAGCAGGCAGGAACGCAGGGAACTGGAATACGATAAGTATTTAGAACTATGTATGAAAAAGATCAATCCTTTCAAGGTTGATAAAGGGGATGCCAAAACGATTTTTGTTGATACAATTAAAGTGCCGGCTCCACAACCGGATGAAAAGATTTTTCCAATCCCGGACTCACTGAGAACAGAATGGTTTAATTTTCAGATAAATAGCCAACTCACCTATCACAGCATAACCGATTTCAGAAGTGAAGCTGCGAAAATTCTGTTCGCAAAAGCGTGGATTGCAACAGGCAAGAATGACTCCATTGTCAGCAATACCGATATCCTTCGAAAGGCTCATGAAGAGACTAACAGCGTCACAACCCGGCTTGCCCTGGTGCAGCGTATCGTAGAGGCTGAGCAGCAATCCTACCAGCTCCTTCGCGACCGCGAGAAGTATTTTGAGCAGGCGAGAATAAAGGAATCGGCTTATTGGGAAAAATCCGGCGCCGACAAGATGGCCGTTTTCATATCTGAAATAACAGAAAGGGAAAAAGTCAGGGGTGAGCGGCTGCTGAACGAAAAAAAGAAGGCGGAGGTTATTCAGGTTGAAGTGCCGGCCAAACCAGCCGAATCAACCGGTGGAACCTCAATTGCCGGTGGACCCGATTCCCTGAAACAACAGGTGATCACTCCGGTTATTCCTCCGGAACACAAGGAAATCATCGTATTCAAGGTTCAGATTGGTTCCTTTAAAAACGGCAAACTCACTGCAACCTTTAAAACCAGGTATGAAATGCTATCGAAATTCAGGAAGATCGATAAATACACAGACGAAAAGCATAACGAAATATACACCATCGGGAATTTCACCACCTATAAAGATGCCACTGCACTTAAAAACCAATTGATTATTGAAGGATTTAAGGGGGCATTTTTAGCGGCGTTTAAAGATGGGGAGCGGGTTCCCGTCACTTCGGTCGTAAAAGATGTTCCTTCAAAATAAACAGGTTAAACATAGAGCACAGAATGGGGATTGAAAAGCAAAAGAATCAGAGTTCGCATACAGATTCAGACAAGGATCACATTTGCATTTTAGAGCTTCATAATGATGATTATCATACCTTTGACTATGTTATCGAATCATTGATTGAGATTTGTGAACTTGAGTCGGTGCAGGCGATCCAATGCACCTACCTGATTCATTACAAAGGCAAATGCGATGTGAAAAGGGGGTCGAAAAATTACTTGCTTCCCATGCGCCGTGCTCTTGCCAAACGTGATTTAAAAGCGGTTATTAAATAGCTCCCTCCAAACGCTCTCCTGATCCTTCTGATAACCAGTGCAAAATAGCTGTTTCTCATTTCAGGTATCAGGGCACGGGTTTTTTTTCGGTATTCCAGATAGGATTCACCAAAATGAAGGATAAGTTGCTTCTCCTCTCGTTGAATCCGATATTTGCCGAACGGAACTGCAAAAACCAAAAAAGCGGGGCCAACCATCCAATTTTGCAACATCAGGATCTGAGCTACACCAATGGATGCAAAGGAGGCATACATTGGATGGCGAACCCATTTGAAGATTCCCGTGGTGACCAAAACATGCTCCTCCTGAATTCCCCAACCCGGTGACCACGATTTTCCCAAATCAGTATAGGCCCTGAAAAATAGCCAATAGCTGAAGAAATAGAATAAAAGAGCAGGAATTTCGGTCCACCTCGGCAAATTGTAATCAAACCACGAAAACCAGGAAGATAAAATATAGATTAAGGGAAGGATCTGAAATCCGATGGTCATCAATAATAAATAGAGCCGTTCCCTTTTATTAAAGTATTGATGGAGTTTTCGGGGAAAATAATCCTGAAGGTACGGGTAAATGAGAATAATCTGTAAAATCAATCCGCATAAAAAAATTATTTCGAGATAAGCACGGTCCATTGTTTCTGTTTTACATACGAAATACGGCAAATTCTTTCGGGCAGGACGCATCAATATCCAATGAGTCAACCTCCTCTTTTATTAAAGTGCTCAGGAGGTGATATCCAGATAAAGCTGCTCAACTTTAGCCCGCGCCCAAGGTGTTTTACGCAGGAATTTCAAACTTGAAGAGATGCTGGGATCACTGATAAAGCAGTTGATTCGGATACGATCGCCTAATTCTTCCCAACCGAAATGTTCAACAAGCCGAATCAGGATCATCTCAAGAGTAAGACCATGCAATGGATTATTTTTTTGAGCAGTAGTCATTGAACGATAAAAAAACTATTCTTTAAAATTTAAACTTAGGTGGTTTTACAACAGCTACCGGTTGTTTCTTTTTGATTCCGAATTTTGGATTCCGGGTTCCGGGTCCCCCTAGATTGATCTTTTTATTTTTCACCTTTTTCTCATGAAAGGCGCCCTGGGAATCGCGGATAGCGGTACCCGAATTATGATAGTTTTTATCAAATAAGTTTGTTGGACTCTCCTCTTCGGTAAAATCATGCGAAATTTTAAGGTTGGATGGAAGTGACCCGACAGGAATTAAAATTTTCATCAAAGCTTCAGCATTGAGTTGTTCAGCCTTCTCCTTTTCAGTGACAAATGAGATCGCCGAACCCTCTTTTTCTGCCCTTCCTGTCCGGCCGATGCGGTTAACATAGTCTCCGGCTGTCTCGGCCATCTCAAAATTAATAACATGCGAAATATTGCTGATATCCAGACCACGAGCAATAAGATCTGTGGTTACGAGCACCCGGTAAATTCCCTCTTCAAAATATTTCAAGGCATTGATCCTGAAATTCTGAGATTTATTGGAATGAAGTACCCCGATCTGCCCGGGAAATTTCGGTTCGATCGTTTCAAACAGGCGGTCAGCGGTTTTCTTGGTGTTTACGAAAACCAACACCCTGCTATAATCCCTATTTTCAACCAATAATAACTCCAGCAGGTTAACCTTGGTAAAATAATTGGGAACCTGATAGATGATCTGTGTAATTTTTTCGAGGGGTGTGCCGTGTGGAGTCACCTCAATCCTGGAGGTATTTGCAAAGAAATCGGAGATCAGCCGGTCAACATCCTCGGTAAGTGTTGCGCTAAACATGAGGTTCTGCCTCTTGGGAGAAATAATCTCCATCAGACTGATAAGCTGGGGGCGGAAACCAAGATTAAGCATCTCATCTACCTCGTCGATCACCAGTTTCTGAATCGATTTCAACCGAAGGAGCCCCGTCATGGCAAGATCGACCAGGCGTCCCGGTGTTGCTACCAGAATGTCAAGGCCGGCATATAATTCTTCTTTCTGATTATTGATATTCGTACCGCCATATACCCCAACCACCCTGACCGACATGTAAGTGGTCAGTTTTCGGATCTCCTCCACAACCTGAATAACCAATTCGCGGGTCGGCACCAGAATCAGTATCCTGGGATCTTTTTGTTTGGAAAAAGTGAACTGCCTGAGAACAGGGAGCAGATAGGCTAATGTTTTGCCGGTTCCGGTCTGGGCAATTCCAATCACATCCTTCCCCGACATAACAACCGGAAATGCCTTTTCCTGGATTGGAGTTGGATTAACAAACTCAAGATCAGCCAAAGCCTTGAGTAACGCATTACTTAAATTTAATTCCTCAAAAATCACCTTTATCCGGTTTTAATTCGCGGCAAAGGTACACCGTTTCCGGCATATGAAGTACAAGGTTAAGGTGATAATCTGAATGTCAGCCAAAATATTAATGGATTAGGGTCATACGCTGAGCAAAAACGTCAGGATTCTTAATTAATAGCACCTGTTTGAGTTTACAAACGTACTCTATCTAACGCTTTCCTTCCCGTTTTGCTTTTTTTTCAGCCCGTTTCTCTTTTAGGTTTTTTTCCGGTTCTTTCTTGTTTTTATCCTTGGTTGGACTTTTTTCTTTACTCATGGCTCTCTTTTTTAAGTTAAAAACTAATCAATTCGAAATAAATAACATTGATCAATATTATAAAACAAAGTTATTAAATATTGAATAATTATTGACAACTTTGAATCAAACTTAATAGAAAAGATGAAACCGGAAACGTTTGTTTTGCCCAAAAGATCTGCCATTACCCATCCCAGGTATCTGATCAGCAGAGTTGTAGTAATAGTTATTATGCTTTTTTTACTCCCCAGTTCCGGCCACGCCAAAACAAAAAAGAAGGAGTTAATTCCAAAAGGAGCAATTGCGGAAAAGCTGGCAGGTGATTTTCAGTTCGCCGAGGGGCCGGCCTGCGACAGGAAGGGAAATATCTTCTTCAGCGATCAACCCAATAACCGTATTATGAAATGGTCGGCAGAAAATAAATTATCCCTTTTCGGCCAAAACTTTGGGCGAGCCAACGGAATGCATTTTGATCACCGGGGGAATCTTGTCACCTGTTCGGATGAAAAGAATGAACTGTGGTCGATATCGCCTGACGGGAAGGCAACAGTTCTTGTGAGCGATTTTGAAGGAAAGCGGCTGAACGGACCAAATGACCTCTGGATTGCGCCAAACGGAGGAATTTACATCACCGATCCCTTTTATAAACGTCCCTGGTGGGACCACCAAACCGCTGAAATGGAAGGTGAAAACGTCTATTTTCTTGCCCCCGGCGCTTCAAAACTGGTTAAAGTGGCAGGTGATTTTAAGAAACCAAATGGAATCGTCGGAACCCCCGATGGGAAATATCTCTATGTAGCCGATATCCGGGGAAATAAAACCTGGCATTTTAAAATTAACAAAGACGGTAGTCTGACAGACAGAAAACTATTTGCGGAACAAGGTTCTGACGGAATGACTATCGACAACCGTGGAAATATATACATGACCGGGAACGGAGTGACGGTTTTCAACTCACAAGGGGAACTGATATTAAAAATCCCTACGAATGAGAGCTGGACGACCAATGTTTGTTTTGGCGGGAAAGACCGTCATTTACTTTTTATTACAGCCGTAAAATCTGTTTATGGCATACGAATGAAAGTCAGGGGGGTAAGGTAGGCTGTCGGGCTGGACAAATTTATTCACAAACACCCGTTTGCCCATTACCGCGCAACGGTTTGAGTATTGTTTCATTCAGATGAAAAGGTTTATTTTTTTGTTTTATTCTCAAATTTGTCATATCCTGTTTTGGCAATCACGATATTGTTCGGTAGGTTTGCACAATATACTGGTCCTGGATCAGAGTTCCACTTCAAACAGAGTACGGGACAGTTACAGAATATAAACTCTGAAATACAGACTTACTAAAGGTCAAATAAAGAATATCACCATTCAAGCAAAAAAATATGAGAGCAAATATCCTATTTCTGGCAGGATTATCAATCTTTCTAATTCCGCGAATAGCTATAGGTCAACAACCGACAGCTCTGCCGTATAAAAACACACAATTAACAATAGATCAAAGAGTTGAAGATCTAGTGTCACGGATGACCCTTCAGGAGAAGGTTACGCAGCTCTTTAATGGAGCGGCACCGATTGAACGGCTGGGAATACCCGCCTACAATTGGTGGAATGAGTGCCTTCATGGGGTGGCCAGAGCCGGAAAAGCTACCGTATTCCCTCAGGCGATCGGACTTTCGGCCACTTTCGATCAAAAACTGATGTTTCGGGTTGCAGATGCCATCAGCGATGAGGCCCGGGCCAAACACAATTATTTTATCTCAAATAATGTCAGAAGCATTTACACCGGACTCACTTTCTGGACGCCAAACATCAATATTTTCAGGGATCCGCGCTGGGGACGGGGTCAGGAGACCTATGGGGAGGATCCTTATCTTACAGGGCGTATGGCCGTCAACTTTGTCAAAGGACTTCAGGGAAACGACCCTAAATACCTGAAAACGGTAGCCACAGCCAAACATTATGCAGTTCACAGCGGACCGGAATTCTCACGCCATATTGACAATGTCTATGTCAATGACCGTGATCTTTACGACACCTATCTTCCGGCCTTCAAAGCGGTAATTAAGGATGCCAATGTTCAGTCGGTCATGTGTGCCTACAACCGGTTTCGTGACAAACCATGTTGTGGAAACGATATTTTACTGAGCTCCATCCTTCGAAAACGTTTCGGATTTACCGGATATGTCGTTTCAGATTGTGGCGCTATCTCCGATTTCTTCACAAAAATTGGTCACCATTCCGTTCCAAATTCTACCAAAGCCTGGGGTTGGTCACTTTCATCAGGTACTGACATCAATTGCGAGGAGGGAAGAAGTTTTCTGGTCAGCAATCTGGATTCGGCCATCCGGGTGGGTATGATCAACGAAAGTGATATTAACACCTCAATCAGAAGATTATACCGGGCAAGATTTATGCTTGGGATGTTTGATCCGGATGAACTGGTTCCCTGGTCAAAACTTCCCTATTCGGCAGTTGGTTCCGAGAAGAATCTGAAACTTTCGCAGGAAGCTGCCGAAAAATCGCTGGTACTGCTTAAGAACAACGGAATTCTTCCACTCAAAAAACAGACGAGAATTGCGCTGATCGGACCAAATGCCAACAACTTTGCCATACTGATCGGTAATTATAACGGCCAGCCTATTCGCCCGGTAACGCCACTTCAGGCTTTGCGGGAAAAACTTGGAACAAAGCAGGTGCTTTATACGCCAGGATGTCCCATTGTTCCAGGAGTCTATACCGATCCCGAAATTATTAATCCGAAGAACCTGTTTCATAACGAAAATGGAAAATTAGCCAGGGGATTAAAAGGAGAATATTTTGCCAATACAAAATTTTTAGGAGCACCCCAAAAAATCCAGATTGATCCAAAAATTGATTTCTATTGGATGAACTCACCAATAAACAACCTTGTTGAAGATCAATTTTCGGTTCGCTGGAGAGGCCTGCTGATCCCCGACCATTCGGGAACCTGGCAGTTCGGTGGAAATTTAAGGCTTTCTATCGATAATAAAATCATCGGAACAACTCCGATTGAACTGGTAAAAGGGCAAAAATATGAAATTATAGCTGAACTTCAGGTAGCCAAAACACCCGACACAAATACGATTGAACCATCTGCAACTCTTTCATGGACAGAAACTTCACGAAATTTTCACCAGGAAGCGCTTGATTACGCAGCCAAATCGGATGTGGTTATCTTCTGCGGAGGTATAACGGCACAACTTGAAGGAGAAGAGATGCCCCTGGAGATTGATGGATTTTCGCATGGTGACCGTACCCACATCAATCTCCCTCAAATTCAGGAAGATCTTCTCAAGGAGCTGTATAAAACAGGCAAGCCCGTTATCTATGTCAATTTTAGCGGAAGCGCTGTGGCCATGAATTGGGAAGATCAGAACCTTCCTGCTATTGTCCAGGCTTTCTATCCCGGAGAAACATCAGGGATTGCACTGACCCGTTTGTTATTTGGCGAAATAAATCCGTCAGGAAGGCTGCCCGTGACATTTTATAAGTCGGTAAAAGATATTCCGGATTTCTCCAATTATGACATGCAGGGTCGTACATACCGCTATTTTAAAGGGACTCCACTCTATCCATTTGGATATGGACTCAGTTATACCATCTTTGAATATAGTAATCTGCAAGCAACAGAAGCAACAGGAACTCCTTACAAAATGACAGTTACTGTCGATGTCAAAAATACCGGAAAAATGGATGGAGAAGAGGTTGTACAACTTTACCTTTCGAATAAAACGACCAAATGGATCGTCCCTAATGTTGCCCTTAAGGGATTTCAGCGGATCAATCTCAAACAGGGGGAAATACAATCTGTAACCTTTACACTGAATCCGGAAGACTTCGCAATCACAAATACCGATGCCCGGCAAATTGTTGAACCCGGGACATTTGAAATCGCGGTTGACGGCAAGGTTCCTGATAAAAATTCGGTCTTAAAAACAATTCAGCTTAAAGGTAAATCGGTTGAAATTGAATAAAAGCTGATTTGCAAGAACTTAGAGAATATGATTAAAACGACCTGCCTGATCCTATTCTTTAGTCTCATCTGGAATTTTCAAATCCATGCACAGGTTAAACACCCTGAAATTCCTGGCAGGGGAAAGGGTGCTGAAACAGTTGAATCGTTCAAGGGTTTTGTCTTTCCTTCGCATGACAGTATCCTCCATGTAAATCTGGGAACCATTGAAATGGTGGGCCCATTTCAGTTTAAAAACAAAAGGGAGGAGAGAAGATATAATCAGCTTGAAATTGACATTCTGAAAACATATCCCCTTGCGTTGATCGTGAGCAGCGAACTGAAAATTGTTAATGCTGAATTCGAAAGCAATTATTCGGATCAGGCAAAAAGGAGGATTTACATCAAATGGTACCAGAAGTATGTCTATAAAACCTATATCGACACACTTAAAACCCTAAATGCACAACAGGGCAGGTTACTGCTTAAACTGATTCACCGCGAAACCGGAAAAACTCCCTATGAGCTGATCAGATTGTACCGCGGAGGGTTCAATGCTGTATTCTGGCAATCGATGGCTTTTATGGCAGGTGCAAATCTGAATTCCAGGTATGATCCGGATGAGAATATAATGATCGAACATATCATCCGCAGGTTTAAATCAGGTGTATTTTATTAAATATTTTTATTAGTTTCGCAACATCAATAAATTAATTTATTATCTTTAATATCAAAGCAAATCAGATAATTATGGATCTCTCAGTTAAATTACAAAGTAATAATCCGATTTTTGACAACTACTTATCGTACCTTCCAACCAATCTCACCCACCGGGATATGTTGACGAAATACGAGAAGATTCCCACTTATATTTATTCTGACAGCAGTGAAGCTGCGGTTGCTGTAGCTGCCGAAATTGCAGAACTGATAATAGAAAAGCAACTGGAAGGGAAGATGTGCGTGATAGGTCTTGCAACAGGATCGACCCAGATTGGAATATACGGGGAATTAGTCAGGCGTCACCGGGAAGAGGGGCTAAGTTTTAAAAATGTGATTACGTTCAATATTGACGAATATTACCCGATCTCCTCCCATTCGTTTCAGAGTTATCACCAGTATATGAAAACCCATCTGTTTGAACATATTGATATCCTGCCCGAAAATATCCATATCCCGGACGGTACAATTATTCTGGAAACAGTCCACGATTATTGCCGGGAGTATGAGAAAAAGATTGAGTCTTCCGGTGGGTTTGATCTGATTTTACTCGGGATCGGGAGGACCGGACATATTGGATTTAACGAACCCGGATCGGGAAGAAATACCCGGACCCGGATTATCACTCTGGACACGGTAACACGCCAGGAAGATGCCAATCAGTTTCAGGGAATCGGGAATGTCCCGCGCAGAGCAATAACAATAGGAATAGACACCATACTAAGCGCTAAAAAAATTATCTTAAGTGCATTTGGTGAATATAAGGCGAAGGTAATTCAAAAAGCAGTGGAAGAAGATCCGGACAGTCTGATTCCCGCATCATTCCTCCAGTTTCACGATAACGCCAAGTTCATTCTCGACAGCAGCGCTTCGGCTCAGTTGAAGCGGGTTAAAACACCCTGGCTTTTGGATAGTCTAGACTGGACAGATGACCGGTTAGTTCGGAAAGCTGTTCTTTGGCTTTGCGGAATGTCAAAAAAACCGGTTTTAAAGCTGACCGGGAAAGATTATAACGACAATGGCTTAAGCGATCTTTTGGCAATTGCAGGTGCACAATACAAGCTAAACATAAAGGTATTTAACGACTTACAGCATACCATAACCGGATGGCCCGGAGGGAAACCGGGTGTCGAGGATACCTTCAGGCCCGAACGTGCAGAACCCGCCCGGAAACGGATTATCATTTTCAGTCCTCATCCGGATGATGATGTAATTTCGATGGGGGGAACATTGCTCCGCCTGGTAGAACAGGGTCATGATGTCCATGTAGCCTATCAGGTATCCGGAAATTATGCAGTTTCAGATGAGTATGTAACCAGATTCCTCGATTTTCATCACGAATATATTGACTACTACGACGAGAATAACCAGAAGGCATCCGCTCAGGAACAAAAAGTGCTCTCCTTCATTAAAAACAAGAAGGAGAACCAGGTTGATATTCCGGAGCTAAAGAAAGTTAAAAGTCTGATACGCAGAATGGAAGCCCGCTCTGCATTACGCTACTTCGGAATTCCGGAAGAAAATATCCATTTCCTTGATCTTCCGTTTTATGAATCCGGATTAAAACTCAAGCTGCCGATAAGCGAAAATGATGTAAATCTGATCATTGAGCTGCTTGAAGAGATCAAGCCTCATCAGATATTTGCAGCCGGCGATCTGGCCGATCCACACGGAACACACAGGGTTTGCCTCGATGCCATATTCATTGCCCTGGAACAGGTAAAGCAGACAGAGTGGATGAAACATTGCTGGGTCTGGCTTTATCGTGGAGCCTGGGCTGAATGGGAAGCAGACGAAATTGAAATGGCAGTTCCTATAAGTCCCATCGAACTTACCAGAAAGCGTGAAGCGATCCTGAGACATCAATCTCAAAAAGAGGGCGCCATGTTTATGGGAGAAGATGACCGGGAATTCTGGGAGCGCGCCGAGCAGCGTAACCGCGCCACTGCAAGATTATACGATGAGCTTGGAATGGCCGAATATGAAGCGATGGAAGCCTTTGTAAAGTATTATCCCTGATCAATCCATGGGGGATTTTCAACATGAAACTGGCTTTGCTTCCCGCAGTAGATCTAAAAAGGATAGAGCATCACTGATATTATTATTGTTTGCTTTTTCAATCTGTTTCATCAACATCAGCATTGCTCAAAACCATTCCGGTAAAGAGTTCCGGGGGGTGTGGATAGCTACGATCAACAATATCGACTGGCCATCAGCCCCCGGCCTCTCCGCTGAGGTGCAAAAAAGCGAATTAAAGGGACTGATTGAAAGGATCAAAAAGCTTAACCTGAATGTCGTTATTTTCCAGGTGCGTCCTGCATCTGATGCATTTTATCTTTCAGAAACGGAACCATGGTCTTATTTCCTAACGGGAAAGCAAGGTGCACCACCCTCCCCCGATTTCGATCCACTGGGTTATGCCATTGAGCTTTGCCATGCAAACGGAATGGAACTTCATGCCTGGTTTAATCCGTTTCGGGTCAGAAATGCAGGATTTTACAAACTTGACCCCAGCGGTTTTTCAGCCAAGCACCCTCAATACATCCGCGAGTATGACCATAAGCTATTTCTCGATCCGGGAATTCCGCTGGTAAGGGAACATATCAATAAAGTTATCATGGAAGTAGTGCGCAAATACAATATTGACGCGGTGCATTTTGATGACTATTTTTACCCGTATCCGGGATCCGGGATACAATTTCCGGACCAGAAAACTTTCCACAAATATGGCAAAGGGTATTATCCACAGAGATTGGGTGATTGGCGCCGCGAAAACATCAATCAGCTTATCTCAGCTATCCACGACAGCATCAAAGCCGTAAAACCTTCAGTCAGATTAGGGATCAGCCCTTTTGGTATATGGCGGAACAAGAAGGACGATCTGAACGGATCACCGGGTGTGAAGGGGACTACTTCGTTTGATAATCTGTATGCTGATGTGTACAAATGGCTCTCAAACGGATGGATCGACTATGTCATTCCTCAACTATACTGGGAACAGGGAAACCGGTTTGGAGATTTTGCAGCGCTTGTAAAATGGTGGAATGATCACAGCTTCGGTAAATCACTCTATATCGGTCAGGCTTTATTTAAATCAACCGGAACGGAGAAGGTTTTTGAGAATCCCAAAGAGATCAATGAGCAGATTTCAATCCTCAGGAAGTTTGGGAATGTGGGTGGATTTGCCTTTTACAGCGCCTCACACCTGGCCAAACTCTCCGATGCACATCTTAATGAACTAACGCTGAGCATATTGCCTCCAACTGCTCAAAATCTGAATAATGCACCGTCCGGGATTACAGATCAAAAGCAAATATCGTTATGCCCGCCCATTCAATTCCCTGAGAATCTCTTCGTGGCTGATAAAAAGTCATTGGCAGACACCCTCAATTTCAGATACAAATCCCTGATTGACAACACACTTGAAACACCATCCCAAATTAGTGTAACCAAATCGCGTGAAGGATGGGAAATCGAATGGATGACCTTGTCCCTAAATCAAAGTGATAAATTGAAGTATTCGATTATGATCTTTAAGCGGGTTAAGGGAGACGGATGGAAGGGAAGAACCTTAGGTGAAACCAACGGCAAGAAGTTCCTTATCCCGAAAAAGTCAGATTTTAACCCAGCCAAAGTTTTCCTTGCCATTGTAACGGTCAACCAATGCGGCTGCCAGAGTCTTTTTTCAAATTTATTCCATATCCGCGGAAGGAGAATTATCCTTAATTAATTATTTATGAAGCTTCACCGGTAATTTTGGCATCATTACCACCTGTTCCTCCGATCGATTCCCAAAACTGAAAACCACCTCCGCCTTGAAAGCCGTTGCTGCAATCGCTTAGCCATGACCCTCAATCGGACTGTTTAAGACCCATAATTGATCCGCCGAAAAAGCACTAATAACCAATCCTATCTTTAAATTCATCAGATTATACACGAGCCACATGATGTAAAATAGAATAAGCTTGCTGCTATGTTTGGATTGAGCATTTCTATCTGTGTTCTTCTGCATTCTTCAGGTTTGGTTTGGTCCTCCAGCTGGCATCTGGTCCGAACCGGGTATGCGATTGTGCACCGTTATTCAGTTTATCCGACTCCGGATAATGGTAGATCATGCGGTTGGTTACCAGGAACAGGACACTTGACAACAACAATACAGTCACAGCCTTAATCCACAGCTTTTTATAGACAGGCTTGTAGTTTTTCTCTTCAATAATCACCACATTTTCCTGGTCACGAGGCAATATTAACACCAAAACTGTTGCGATAATGGCATTTACGATGATCACCCATTCGGTAAGAAGTCTGCTCGGGCCCCATCCGGTCAGTGACCGTTCAAAATTGGCAATTACCATAACCCAAAGCAGGACAAGGAAAATCAGCTGCCCTTTGGCCAGTGAACTTTTAGGGATGATTGCCAGAGGGCAACGGTAATGCCTTACTACAATAATAATGCAGGCTAAAGTGATTAACCCCCACGTTAAGGTGAACCATGAATAGGGGGTCATACTGAGAAAATCGATGCCCGGCAATCTTCCGATATAAGGGAAGTCCCATGAAGCCGGAGCGACCTCTTTTGTACCATTGGCATGGGTAATTGTCTGGGTCCATACACTCTGATTCAGCTGACTACTCCATACTTCAACATTTTTAATGACATTCAGATAGGTCAATCCAAACAGCACAATGATCACGGAGAAAGCTCTGGTCCACCGTCCCTTCAAAAGTTCAACCGACGACTCCTCACAGTCGCTAATGAGTTTAACTCTTGAAGCGATAAATGCCAATGCTACAGCAATCGCAATCCCATTGACAAAACCGTAGCTTTGCTCCAAAAAGCTGTGCCAGTTCTGCCCTTGCCATCTGGCCCAGGTCGAGGTAACCGAATTAAAGGTATCCGTTCCAGGCAAAATTCCCTTATAAACCAAAATTCTGGGACTTCCGAACGACAACATCAGTTGTTTAGTCCACTGAATTCCGGCAAAGCCAACCCCGCCAATTATTCCGCTTATAACCGAAGCCACAGCTACAGGTTTAAGTTTGTTTCGCCACATCCAGATGCTCACTCCAATAAATACCCCCAAAATACCCGCCCAGTCGTCGGACCGGGGAGGCGTCATCCTCAATCCTCCATATTGAGCAAAAAGGTTTCCGGCTAAAACGGGCAAAGCTAAAAAGGAGATCAGCCATCCGCTTCCGATATAAACGAATAGTGAAGAGCCATTTCTGAATTTTCCAAATAAGATGAAGTAGGCCGTTATTCCAAGAATTAAACCCACTACCCAGCCGATATGTTGGGGATAATCGCCAAACCACTGAGGCCAGTTATTCAGAAAATTTGTGACTTCAAAGGCAGGTTTACCCGTAGCCGGATTTAAATAGGTTGGGTCACCCTGAGGATAGGTCAAAGCTGAAGCCAACTGTTTGTCGAGTCCGGCAGCTCCAAGCAAAAGCTGTATAATCCATCCGCCAAGAGCGCCACCGGCAGCAAAAAGGGGGAGGTAAAGGCGGTTGAGGGCGCCGCGACGTTCATAAAGGTCATAAGCGCCGGCTCCCAAAAGGGCAAAGAATGCGTGAAGATAGTAGGCATCGAACCAGTAAAGAGGGTTTTTATGGCGTGACCAGGTACTATCAAATCCTGCTCCTGGCTGAAGCCATTTGGCAAGAGGATCTTCAATGAGATTCAACAGCATTGAAGCGAAAAGGATAAAGAGGAATGGTTTAAAAATATTTACCAGCCGCTTCCGTGGCGCTACAGCAGCAAAAGCTGTCCCTGCCCCGCCGAGTCCTGCCCACATAAACCCAATAAAAAAAACAGCCATATAACCATACCACTGTGAAATGGTATGACCGCTCTCAGTATAGGCAAGCACCTGCATATAAGATTGAGACGCCCCGAAGCCCCAGCCCAGAGCGCCGAAAAAAGCAAAATAGGGAATCCGGTCACGCCAGTCCTCCCGTCCGGACAACAGTGCCACAGCAATTGCAGCAAGGCACCCTGCAAATTCGGCACCGTATTCGTGACCAAAATTACCCCGAATTCCCCAGCCAATGGAAAGAGAAATTCCTACTAAAAAAATGGTTCCGGTTCGCCAACCCGGATTGAGTTTGGTGGATTGCATGTTATTTAATTTAGTTGGTCAATATCAAGAATACTGTTGGGGTGAAAAATAATAAATTAAAATACTGCTTGTATCCAAAGGGGAAAATTCAATCTAAAGTGGTTAATAAATCACTATATCAGAACTTTATTTCAGCAAAAAGAGCCGGAAAAACCGGCTCTTTTTGAACTCTAAAATGGACGATTAATCCGCCTCATTATAGGCTATTTCGTCGTGCTGGGTAAGGTCAAGACCCAAAATTTCCTCTTCATCTGTTGCACGTATCCCCAAAGTTTTCTCAACAATTTTAAAAATAATTACCGTTAGGACTCCGGAATAAATTAAGGTCGTAACAACAGCAATCAATTGTATTCCAAGCTGTTTTGGATTTCCGTAAAAAGCCCCGCTGTAGGCCGACTGGATCATTGGAGAGGCAAAAAGTCCGGTGGCAATTGCACCCCAGATTCCGCCGATACCATGTACCCCAAAGGCATCCAAAGAATCATCATAACCAAGTTTACGCTTGACCACACTAACCATAAAGAAACACATCACAGAAACCAGTAAACCGATGATTATTGCTCCACTCACTCCGACAAATCCTGCAGCAGGTGTAATGGCCACCAGACCAGCAACTGCTCCAGTCGAAATACCAACCACCGTAGGTTTCCTGTTACTAAACCAGTCAAGCAATACCCACGAAAGGGCAGCAGCTGCAGCGGCAATATGAGTGACAAGAAATGCATTTGCAGCAAGTCCATCAGCGGCCAAACCGCTTCCGGCGTTAAAACCGAACCAGCCAAACCAGAGTAAAGCAGCTCCGATAACTACAAAAGGAATATTATGAGGCGGTGTAATATGCTGGCCTTTAGGAAGTTTTCTTTTTCCAAGCATAATCGCTGTCACAAGTGCAGCAATACCCGCATTGATATGTACAACCGTTCCCCCGGCAAAATCGAGCGCTCCAAGTTTATTCAGCCATCCGTCGGCTGACCAAACCCAGTGTGCCACTGGATTATAAACGAAGATTGACCATAAGAGGGAAAATATCAGAAATCCGCGAAATTTCATCCGTTCAGCAAAGGCTCCGATAATCAGGGCCGGTGTTATGACGGCAAACATACACTGGAACATAATGAAAATGATGTGGGGAATTCGCTCAGTTGCCTGTGAGATATAATAGGGACTCACATCGGTTACCCGAATACCGTTTAAGAACGCCCAGTCAAAACCTCCGATGTACGGCGCCAAGAATCCTGATGATGAACCAAATGCATTGCTATACCCGAAAATAACCCACTCAAGGCTTATAACTGCCAGGAGGATAAAACATTGCATCAGAACATTCAGAATGTTTTTATTCCGGACCAACCCCCCGTAAAAAAGGGCTAATCCCGGGATTGTCATTAACATAACCAATGCTGTAGCCACAATCATCCATGCAGTATTCCCCGCGCTGATAAACGGGACCGGTGCCAAAGCTGCTGCAACCGGTGCCACTGACTGTGCCATTGAAGAGAGAGGCAAAATAATAAAGCATCCGATCAGGAAACTGATATAAATGAAATATTTGTTTTTCATAAAATGAAATTTAATTTTCGGACTACTTAATATCATACAAGGACTCATCCCCCTTATCACCTGTCCTGATACGGATAGATTGTTCGATTTGGGTTACAAAAATTCGTCCGTCTCCGCTTTCACCCGTATAGGCCGACTTAAGTATGGCATTAATCGATTTTTCAAAATTTATATCGCGAACAACAAAAGAGATAAAAATACGGGCAACTGAATTCACATCATACGCAATACCTCTAAAAATAAGACCCTGTTTGGCAGTTCCTTGTCCCTTCACCTCCCACCATGAGAGGAAGTCAATATCGGCGGCATGTAAAGCTTCGCGCACCTCTTCAAACCTCGATTTCCTGACAATCGCTTCAATTTTTTTCATATCATTTTAATTTGTATTTATAAAAAAGAGAAATAATAGCTGTAAGAAATGAATCAAACGATTATTTAAAATTTCGTGCGAAAATACAAATAAAATTGATTCCACTAAATATTTAAGGGTTTTGTCATCTCAAAACAGATATTTTAACATTAGAAGAGACTTTTTTCGGGGAGGGGTTCGCAATAATCCAATATTTGAATAATAAATATTTTTATGAGTATCGATTCAGCTACCCCTTTACCAAATAAAAAAAGGGTGCCTCAGTAACTGAGACACCCTGTTCGAAATCCAAATTGAACTTAAAGGAGAGAATCGATTAATTTGAATTTCAATGTAAAATTATGTAAACAAAATAAAAACTCTCTATAACGCTTAATCCTTATTATACATGGAATCGTCTCCGGATTCGCCGGTTCTGATTCTGTAGGATTCATCAACTGTTGAGACAAAGATCTTCCCGTCTCCGACTTCGCCTGTCCAGGCGCTTTTCAAAAGGCAGTCCACCGTTTTCTTAAGATTGATATCGCGGACAACGATAGTCAGTGTTCTGCGTGAAATAAATTCTGTATCGTCAGAAGTTCCACGGTATGAACCTTTTCTCTTCTTCTCATTTCCTACCCCAATGGTGTCATAATAGGAAAAGAAATCAATATCTATAGCATGTAAAGCCTCCTTAACCTCCTGAAACTTGGATACCCGTATGATTGCTTCGATTTTTTTCATTTCAATAAATTTTAATGTGATTGTTTATTCAAAATTACGAAAAAACTAAGTGTTATGTTATTTCTAGCTATGGTAAGCTTCTGCACCATGTTCGAATACATCAATACCACCTGGTCCGGTTTCCCCATGAGCTTCGACACGAAGTTTAAACGGATAAGGCAATTTCATAACAGCATACATTAAAAGCATCGAAATTGCAAAGGTAGCCACAGTAACAATGAAACTTCCGATAACCTGCGCACCCAGGACACTCCAGCCACCTCCGTAAAAGAGACCAGTTACAACCGAGGAGGTATCGCTGCCGGTAGGAGTGGATGCTCCGTACTGGCCTGAAGCAAATAAACCGAGTGATACAGTACCCCAGATTCCAGCCAGACCGTGGACTGAAACAGCACCCACTGGATCATCAATCCGAAGGAATTCAAGCAGATAAACCCCGCCAAACACAACAGCTCCAGCGACAAGTCCAATAATTATAGATCCAAATGGAGAAACCCAGTAACAAGGACAGGTAATGGCAACCAGTCCGGCAAGCATACCGTTCAACGCAAATCCTGTATCAAATTTCCCTTTGAAAGGGCCAACCTTAAGGGCAAGAAACATGGCTGCAAGTGATCCGGCGCAGGCTGCAAGGGTTGTATTAGCAGCGATCCGTCCGATACCCTGAAAGTCCATTGCTGAAAGAGTACTCCCCGGGTTAAAACCATACCAGCCAAACCACAGCAGGAAGGCTCCGATAGTTGCCAAAGGCAGACTGTGAGCAGCAGGTAAACCTCCGCGTTGTTTGTCATCCCTCAGAAAGACCCGTCCGATACGCGGACCCAGAACAATCGCTCCGGCCAGGGAAACAACACCCCCAATGGTATGAACAACAGTTGAACCGGCGAAATCACGGAACGGCTGCCCTAAAGAAGTGAGGAACATGTCTGCGCTACCCATTGTTGCCAGGAAGCCATCAGGACCCCATGCCCAATGTCCGATAATCGGATAAATGAAAGCTGTTACACCGACACTGTAAATAATATCACCACGGAAGCTTGTACGGCCGATCATGGCGCCTGAAGTAATTGTAGAGGCCGTGTCTGCAAAAGCAAACTGAAAGATCCAGTGGGCCAAAAGTGCAACACCTGTTGCTTCGTAAGTATCAGGAGCACCCTGTAAGAAGAACCAATGGTATCCGATAAAACCATTTCCATGACTAAACATGAAGGCATAACCGATAGCATAGAATGAAATACCGCAAATAGCTGTGTCCAGTACACATTCAACCAGAATATTGACGGTTTCGCGTTTTCTGGCAAATCCTGCCTCAAGCATTACAAAACCAGCCTGCATACCAAAAACAAGGAATGCCGCAACCAAAACCCAGACCGTATTTAAACTGTTTATTAACGAAGTTTCATGCGGAGTATAGGTATCTGCCGCCATCGCTGATGTTCCGAAAATGCCGGGAATCATCATCATTGCAATTATGACCAGGAAGAGACCGATCATTTTCCCTGCTAAGAATGTCAAACCCAGTTTCCAGTTTTTGGGTTTTGACATGTTTTCGCTCATTCGAGCTAAAAACTGCCCCCTGTGGGGTGTAAATGTTGTTGAATCCATACTACATTTTTTAAATTAAATAATATAAATTGAAAACTCTGCTACTATAATTTCCTGAAAATTAAATCGTGGATCTCTGATTTGTCAACCGACTAAATCGTGAATCCAAAAACGAAGAAAATCTGTTGTTTATCAGGATTTAAAATTACTTTCCCGGTGAGCGGAAGGGTGAATTTATCTGTGAGCACTACATTTTTAGTTGTAGATATCCCAATATTACAGATATTAAAATTCGTATTGGTTGTATACATTTGATTTCCACCACCTAATATAAATGTAACTGTCTTGAATGCATAATCAGCTTCCAGATAAACATCATTATTGGCATTGGCAAAGAAATAATTGCCGGTAATCGTAAATGGGCCTTTGGTATAGCTTGGAGAAATTTCGAAGAACTGGTATTTGTTCTTGCCATAATTAAAGTAGTGACCTGTGCTCCCTGGTTCAGAAGGAAAATAATAATCGGTCGCTGTGAGCGAGAACCCGCTTTTGAAGGCATAAGTCATGAAAAGGTCAGCTTCAGTAGCGGTAGTACTTGAGGAGGTGGAATAACTTCCCCAGGCGCCCGCTGTAAATGCACCACTAACATATTTTATAGTTGGTTGTACTACCGGGGAATTTCCCAGGTCAGAACCCCTCCAGTTGTAACGGTTGAAAAAATCGGCTCCGGTTGTCCAGGCGCCTTTGGCACTTTGTGCTGAAACGGTGTAGGTCCCGGCTAAAACAAATAGTGCGATTGCGAGTAATGTAACTTTTTTCATAATATTCATTTTAAATTTAACAATAAATAAGATTTACTAATTTTATAATAACTTCCGATCTGAATGATGTTTTTTTTATTTTTTATTGTTTCACCCCCTTTTTTTACATCTTCATACCGCAAATCTATTCTTTATTTTATTCCTACCCCCATTTTTTTTCACATTTATTCTCCTTTATAACATTAATTTAACAATACACCCCAGATTACATTTTTAAAAACTCCATAAACAGTACATTTTGAGCCAATTGATTAATATTGTCACTTAAAATGTCTTTTTGATTTTTTTTACATATTTTTCAATCATATCAAATATATTTCCTGATTTATAATACCTTTTTGATATTTATGTTCGAAATACTGAAGGATTCTTCTCCTGGTTCCATGAAATAGATTGCCGAACAATTGAATGGGGTATCTGTAATTTAAGAATAAAGCTTAAATTTGAAAAAACCATTGCAAAATGGAAACGCAATGAATCTGTAAATCCAAAACCAGATGGTCAATAAATTTAAAATGAAAACAACTGCAAAAAAACGGCTCTGGCTAATTCTCCCTCTTCTGATTGCGGCAATACTTTGGCTCAAGTGGGATAACTGGTTTTTTAATCCCCCGGAGCCAGCCTATTGCCCCTCATCCAACCCCTCCAGAATTATGCTCACCTGGTCGGGGAACCCCCTGAATTCACGCGACGTAACCTGGGAGGGAGATACTGCGGCACATCAGGGAACGCTGGAAATAACAGCAGACTCACCAAAAAGCGATACTACCAGATACCGATCTGTCTCAAAAATCATTCAAACATCAGGCGGTGCTTCCGCATTTTATAAGGTGAGCATAGGCAATCTCCGGCAGGGTGAAACATACCGGTACAGGGTAGCTGCCGGCAGCAGCTGGTCGGAATGGTCTGACTTTAAAATTGGTACACCCAAGGACAGTACTTACTCTTTTATATACCTGGGCGATGTTCAGGATTCAATCAACGGAGCTGCAGTCGGTCTATTTAACAAAGCATACCAAAGCCTACCCAATGCAGCGTTCATGCTGTTCATCGGCGACATGATAGAAAGGCCCCATGACGCCTACTGGGGTGAATTTTTCCGCGAGGGTGGAAATAGATTCAGAACAACTCCCGTTATAGCCTCGCCGGGAAACCACGAGTATTATAAAGGGCTTATCCAGAAACTTGATGAGCGATGGATGGCGCATTTCTCCTTCCCGCAAAATGGTCCGCCCGACTTCCTGGGACGCGCATGCTATTGGGACTACCAAAACACCCGGATTATAAGCCTGGATTCCAATGGTATACAAACAATACCTGCTGCGCTGGAACAACGAAAATGGTTAAAATCGGTTTTAGAGTCCACCCATCAGAGATGGATTATTGTAATCATGCACCATCCGCTATATTCGACAAGCCGCGGGCGCGACTATTTTTACCTTCGTACGTTGTTTAAATCGTTGTTCGATCAGTACAAGGTTGATTTGGTACTTGCCGGGCACGACCATGCCTACGGAAGAGCAGCTCATATACCAGGATCAGGTTCAGGCAAAACACAGGGACCGGTTTATGTGGTTTCCCATGCAAGTCCCAAATTGTATGATATCGGGTTCTCCGGAAAGATGGACAAGCTTGCCTCCAACACGGCAATGTATCAGCTACTCGATGTTTCGCAGGATTCCATCAGATTTGAGGCGCGTACTCTTGAAGGCGATCTGTTTGACGGGTTCACTATTCATAAAAACAGTTCGGGGTCCAGCACAGTGACTGAGCATGCACCAAAAAATCCGGATAAATACCTGATGCCTACCAGGGGATTCCTTCACCGAAGCTCAAAAAAAGAGGTGGAGAAATATAGGCTGGAAATGGAAGAGTGGGAAAAAAACCGGAATTAATTTCAGATCTTCACTGATTTCAGGCCAATTCAAAGATTTTAACTGCCGGAATAAGGGGTTTTATCCTTATTTTCGCGGGATTATAATAATTTTGCAGATAAATCTAAATTAACGATGCAATGAAGCTTTGGGACAAAGGGACTGAAATCAATGCGCTCATCGAGGCTTTTACTATCGGCCGGGATACCGAAATGGACTATTTTCTCGCCGAATTCGATGTGATTGGATCACTGGCCCATATCCAGATGCTGGAATCTATTGGCCTGATTACAGCCTCCGAATTGATCGAAATCGCCGATGAATTACGGGAAATTTACAAACAGATTAAATCGGGTAAGTTCATCATTGAAGCAGGCAGCGAAGATGTTCATTCCCAGGTTGAACTGATGCTTACCCGGAAATTGGGGGATGCAGGGAAAAAAATCCATAGCGGCCGGTCCCGAAATGACCAGGTGCTGCTTGACTTAAAATTGTTTACACGCGCAGAGATAAAAACGGTAACCGGGCAGATCTTCGAGCTTTTTGAGCTTCTGATGGACCGGAGCGCGAAATACGAAAAGGTGCTGATGCCGGGATACACCCATCTTCAGGTAGCTATGCCCTCTTCCTTTGGTTTGTGGTTTGGCGCATATGCCGAAAGTCTGACCGATGACCTCCTTCTTTTGCAGAGCGCATACCGGATAGCCGATCAGAATCCACTCGGTTCAGCGGCAGGTTATGGTTCGTCCTTTCCGCTAAACAGGCAAATGACAACAGATCTGCTGGGATTTGAATCGATGAATTACAATGTCATTTACGCCCAGATGGGACGCGGAAAAATGGAGAAAACAGTTGCTTTTGCGCTGGCTTCGGTGGCTGCTACCCTCTCGCGGCTGGCTTATGATGTTTGCCTTTTTATGAGCCAGAATTTCAATTTTGTATCATTACCCGACGAATTGACTACCGGGTCGAGCATTATGCCCCACAAAAAAAATCCGGATGTCTTTGAACTGCTCCGTTCACATTGCAACAGGATTCAATCATTGCCAAATCAGATCCTTTTGCTGACGAATAATCTTCCGAGCGGTTACTTTCGTGATTTACAATTAATTAAAGAATTATTTATACCCTCTTTTGCTGAATTGGAAAGCTGCCTCTCAATTGCCTGTTTTGCTATCAGCAATATGAAGGTGAACCACAAAATCATGGACGATACCCGGTATGAGAATATTTACAGCGTTGAGGAGGTGAACCGGCTGGTTATACAGGGGGTCCCTTTCAGGGAAGCTTACAGGCAGGTGGGTGAGTCGATTGGAAAAAACAATTTTCATCCCGATAAAGCCATCAACCACACCCATGAAGGGAGCATCGGAAATCTGTGTCTTCCCCAGGTTCATAAACGGATGGAGCAAATAATCGAAAGTTTTAACTTTCAGAGGGTAGAGGCAGCTTTTACACGACTTTTATCCGGGGAGGACCGCCTCTAATCGGTTGATTAATTTGATTGGTTAAATAAGTAATATTGATCAAAAAAGAGGATTGTTTATTTCCATTTTGTCAGGAACCGATAATTTCAGGTTTCTTATTGATATTTAATGATTATTTAATACCCACCATCATATTGCTGATTATTAGATTATTTGAGCGGTAAAATGGAAATATCGCAGTGCGGGGACAAAAAAATCTAAAATAAAGGCATCGGCAGTCAAGGATATTTAACGTAGAAATTGTACTTTTGATTTTAGTTTTCAAGAAATAGCTATAATTTACTTACATTTTGTTACAGATTATTGCTTTTTATCGAATAATTACAAACAGATAATATCACATGCCTGCTGTCTGACTGAAGGCAGAAGGTTTTGCTAATTTTATATCAAATGGAATCAAATAGTTTTCCAAAAGCTCAGGGGATGTACGATCCTAACAATGAGCATGATGCATGTGGGATTGGGTTTGTGGCCCATATTAAAGGGCAGAAATCGCACGACATTATTCAACGTGGACTCACCGTATTGCTGAATATGGACCATCGGGGTGCAACCAGTTCAGACAATAAAACGGGTGACGGTGCCGGCATATTAATGCAGTTACCGCACGATTTTTATCTTGCACTGAAGATCGCTGTTCCGGAAGCAGGGAAATATGGAACAGGGCTTGTTTTCTTACCTCAAAATGAGGAGGAATCGGCCTATTGTGTCGAAGTACTCAACCGTTATGTAGAATCCGAAGGACTTCAGCTAATCTGCTGGCGCGATGTCCCTGTAGACAGCTCGGTCATTGGCGAAATTGCAAAACGCTCAGAACCGGTTATCCGTCAGATATTTGTCAAAGGAAATTATGAGCAGGATATACTCGAGCGCAAACTTTACCTTGCACGGAAACAAGCTGAGCGAATCATCAGAGAATCTCAGTTATCTGAGAAAGAGGTCTTTTACCTGCCGAGCTTTTCAAGTAAAGTGCTGATATACAAAGGGATGTTCACCCCCGGTCAGTTACGTGATTATTTCAGGGATTTGACCAATCCGGCGATGGCCAGCGCCATTGCACTTGTCCACTCCCGTTTCAGCACAAACACTTTTCCAACCTGGAGTCTTGCGCAACCATTCAGAATAATCGCCCATAATGGCGAAATAAATACCATAAAAGGAAACCGTCAATGGATGCATGCCCGTGAGTCGCTGCTCCAGTCTGACCTTTTCGGCGACGACCTCGAGAAACTTTACCCGATTATCGAACCGGGAAAATCGGATTCAGCCTCATTTGACAATACCCTTGAGTTTCTCCATATGACCGGACGCAGTATGCCACATTCACTATGCATGCTGATTCCGGAATCATTCAACGAAAAAAACCCAATCCCGGAGAGCCTGAAAGCGTTTTATGAATATCATTCAACACTGATGGAACCGTGGGATGGACCTGCCTCCATGGTCTTCTCGGATGGCCGTTATATCGGAGGAACACTTGACCGGAGCGGATTACGTCCCTCACGATATGTCATAACAAAAAATGATATGATTGTTATGGGTTCTGAAGTCGGAGTTCAGGTTTTCCCCGCCAGCGAAGTCAAGGAGAAAGGCCGGTTAAGACCTGGTAAATTATTGCTCGTCGACACCCATCTGGGAATAATCATTCCCGACAAGGAGGTTAAAGCTGAATTAAGCCGTAAAAATCCGTATGTCAACTGGCTAAAAGAGAACAGACTGGAGCTGGAAGCGATAAAGGTAAAACAGGATGTCCCCTCAAATATGGGGGATCAGTTTGGCCCTTACTCCAAGGTTTTTGGCTACAGCAAGGAGGAGATGATGTTGATTATCAAAGAGATGTCCGAGTCAGCACAAGAGCCAACCAGTTCAATGGGTAATGATACCCCATTGGCTGTCTTCTCCGATAAACCAAAGCGATTTTTCAGCTATTTCCGACAGCTTTTTGCCCAGGTTACCAACCCGCCGATTGACCCTATCCGTGAAGGATTAGTCATGTCGCTGACCAATTATATCGGATCGCTAAGCAGCAATATTCTGGATGAAACGCCGAATCATTGTAAACTGGTTAAATTTGACAGCCCCATCATCACCAATACCGATCTTGGAAAAATCAAGGATCTTAAACATGAGACCTTCAACCATGCTACGATCCCAATGCTTTTCCCCGTCAAGGAAGGAGTTGAGGGGTTCAAAAAGGCCTTTAAAGCGATGCTTGAAAGCGCTGAAAAAGCTGTCGATGAGCATAAGAATTTCATCATTCTGACCGACCGCAGCGTATCTGAGGATATGGTTCCAATTCCTTCGTTGCTGTCGGTTGCAGCTGTGCATCATCACCTGATCAAGAATAAAAAAAGGATGCAGGTTGGTATTATAGTCGAAAGTGCAGAACCACGCGAGATAATGCATTTTGCCCTGCTGCTCGGTTACGGTGCAAGCGTTGTGAACCCTTATCTTGCTTTTGCAGCAATCGATTACCTGGTAACAGAGGGTGAAATCAAGATTCCGTATTACGAAGCGCGTAAAAATTACATCAAAGCAATCGATAAGGGGCTTCTCAAGATACTTTCCAAGATGGGAATATCTACCCTTCGCTCATATCACGGATCACAACTTTTTGAAGCCGTGGGGGTGAGTGACGAACTGATTGACAACTATTTCAAAGGAACCCCGTCCCGTATTGGCGGAGTCGGTTATGAAGAGATCTTCCGTGAAGCGATGATGTTCCATGATGAAGCTTTTAAAAATCCGACACAGAAAGTTTCTTTTTCGACCGTTGGAGAATACCATTACCGCAATAACGGAGAGTTCCATGCCTGGAATCCTCAAAGCGTCGCCCTTTTGCAGTGGGCCACCAAATCGGAAGATTATCAGGTTTATAAGAAATTCAGCAAGCTTGTTGATGAACAAAATGCCCAGCCAGCCTTTATCCGCGGAGCTTTAAAATGGAAACACAATCCGATTCCAATTGAAGAGGTCGAGCCTGCGGAAGCGATCATGAAACGGTTTGTTACCGGTGCCATGTCGTACGGATCGATATCCAAGGAGGCGCACGAAGCGATTGCCGTGGCGATGAACACCATCGGCGGGAGGAGCAACACAGGCGAAGGTGGTGAGGATGCCGGACGGTTCGGTACAGACAGAAATTCAAAAATAAAGCAGATTGCCTCGGGCCGTTTTGGGGTTACCAATAATTACCTGATCAATGCCCAGGAGTTACAAATTAAGATTGCACAGGGGGCAAAACCCGGAGAAGGGGGACAATTACCAGGTTTTAAAGTCAATAAGATCATTGCGAAGCTAAGGCACTCCACCCCGGGGATTACGCTGATTTCCCCGCCGCCGCATCATGATATTTACTCCATTGAGGACCTTGCACAGCTTATTTTTGACTTAAAGAATGTCAATCCCGATGCTAAGGTATCGGTTAAACTGGTTGCAGAATCGGGTGTTGGAACCATTGCGGCAGGAGTTGCCAAAGGTTTTTCAGATATCATTATCATAAGCGGTTGTGAAGGGGGCACCGGAGCCTCTCCGGCAAGTTCAATTAAACATGCCGGGTTACCCGCTGAATTCGGAATTGCCGAAACACAGCAGACCCTGGTGATGAATAACCTGCGCGGGCGGGTTAAGCTCCAGGTTGACGGTCAGCTAAAAACAGGCCGGGATGTTGTGATCATGGGTATGCTCGGTGCCGAAGAATTTGGATTTGCTACCGGCGCCCTGATATCCTTAGGGTGTATTATGATGCGTAAATGCCATCTAAATACCTGTCCTGCAGGAGTTGCCACCCAGAATAAAACACTCAGAAAACGATTTCTCGGACGCTCGCAATATGTTATAAACTATTTCACATTTATCGCCGAAGAGATTCGCGAATACATGGCTGAAATTGGTGTGCGCAACTTCGATGAGCTGGTCGGAAGAGTTGATCTTTTGGAACAGAATCGTGAAGTGACCAACTGGAAGATGAAGAATGTCGATTTATCGAAACTCCTGAATTTCCCTGAGGAGGCACGGCTAAATCCAATCCGCAATACCCATCCCAACACCAAAAATCTGGATGATGTTATTGATAAAACGCTCATCCGCGATGCCAACAAGGCAATCAAAAGCGGTGAGAAAGTCTGGCTTGCCTATAAAATACATAACGCGATGCGAACTGTCGGGGCTATGCTTTCTGGACAGGTTTCCAAACGTTACGGCGAGGAGGGACTACCCAAGGACACGATCAACTGCACCTTCAGTGGAACAGCAGGTCAGAGTTTCGGTGCCTTCCTGGTCAAAGGGGTAAATTTCAGACTCGAGGGTGATGCCAACGATTACCTTGGGAAAGGTCTTTCAGGCGGTAAGATCGTTGTGGTTCCGCCAAATGGATCAACCTTTGCTCCGGACAAGAATATCATCGTTGGAAATACAACCCTTTATGGAGCTACCAGCGGAGACGTTTATATTCAGGGTGTTGCAGGCGAACGATTCTGTGTCCGCAACTCCGGCGCCAAAGCTGTTGTTGAAGGTTCAGGCGATCATTGCTGTGAATACATGACCGGGGGCAGAACCGTTGTTCTTGGAACCACGGGCCGGAATTTTGCAGCCGGTATGAGCGGGGGGATTGCCTATGTCTTGGATGAAAATGGAGATTTCGAGTATTTCTGCAATACGGGGCTTGTTGAATTGGGTCCTGTTGAAGATAAAGCTGACATTTCGGAATTACAGGAAATGATCAGTAAGCACCTGCTGTATACACAAAGTCCGCTTGCGAGCAAAGTGCTGACCAACTGGGAAGAATACCTCCCAAAATTTGTCAAAGTTATTCCTTTGGAATATAAAAAGGTGTTGAACGAACTGAAACTAAAAGAGGTAAAACGCAAGCTTGAAATGGCCGAAGACATGCCTGACAGAAGAGAGTAATTACCACAAAGAAAGACGTTTAACACGAACAACGATTAAAGTTTAAAAAAATGGGAAATCCAAAAGGTTTTATCGAAATAGAACGTAAAGAGGGTGGATACCGCCCCGTTAAAGAGCGGATATTTGATTATGGTGAGGTTGAGCAGACACTCAATGAAAACGACCGCAAAGATCAGGCTTCACGGTGTATGGATTGCGGAATCCCGTTCTGCCACAGCTCTTGTCCGGTAGAAAGCAATATTCCCGAATGGCAGGATGCTGTATATCGCGGGAAATGGGATGAGGCTTACGATTTACTCTCGGCGACAAACAGTTTTCCGGAATTCACGGGTCGTGTTTGCCCTGCACCATGCGAAAAGTCGTGTGTCCTGGCCATCCATGAAGAAGCCGTCACAATTCGGGAAAACGAATGCTCAATCGTCGAAAAAGCGTTCGATATGGGTCATGTGGTGGAGCAGATTCCAGCCAAAAGAACGGGAAAGAAAATTGCTGTTATTGGTTCCGGTCCGGCCGGACTATCAACCGCAGACTTGCTGAATAAGGCGGGACATTCGGTAACAGTCTTCGAACAGGACGATAAAGTTGGGGGATTGCTCAGATATGGAATTCCCGATTTCAAATTGAACAAAACGGTAATCGACAGACGGATAAATCTGTTTATAAAAGAGGGGATCACCTTCAAGGTTAATACAAAAGTGGGTGTTGATCTGCCGGCTGAAAAACTTTTAAAAGAGTTTGATGCAATCTGTCTCTCCTGCGGAGCGATGGAGCCCCGTGATCTGCAAGCCGAAGGGCGCGACCTGAATGGAATACATTTTGCAATGCAGTTCCTTCGTCAGCAAAACAAGGTGATCAGCGGCCAGCAGATCATGGAAACCGAACGGCTTTCGGCCAAAGACAAGAAAGTACTCGTCATTGGAGGCGGAGATACGGGTTCCGATTGTGTTGGTACCTCTATCCGCCAAAAAGCTACCTCCGTAACCCAGATTGAGATCCTTTCCAAGCCACCGGTTAAACGGAATGAAGACAATCCATGGCCTTACTGGCCCAATACACTGCGGACTTCAAGTTCCCACATGGAAGGATGTGAAAGAAGATGGAACCTGGCAACCAAACGATTTATTGGCAGCAATGGAGTTCTTACCGGAGTTGAAGTAGTGCAGGTTGAATGGATCCGTGAAAACGGCAGGATGATCATGAAAGAGATTCCCGGAACTATTGAGGTCATCGAAGCCGATCTCGTACTCCTTTCCATGGGCTTTTTGTCCCCTTCACATCAGGGGTTGCTGGATAATTTAGGAGTTGAATATGACGAACGGGGAAATGTAAAATCGATCAACAATGCCACAAATCTCGATAAGATCTTTGTGGGGGGTGATGCCACCCGTGGTGCAAGCCTTGTGGTCTGGGCAATCCGGTCGGGGCGTGATGCCGCCCGTTCGATTCACAAATATGTCATGGAAAAGTAAACTGTTGGGAAAACAACAAAAAAGACCGGTTTTAAGAGGGCACTGAAAAAGTATCCCTTATTAAAGTAATCCACTAAAAATTAGCTGGCAGTTGAAGTCCCATACTTCAACTGCCAGTATTTTTTTGAGAGTGATTTGAAAACTTTTAGATCAATAATGCTT